>OLIT01000869.1_pt1 | contig 28879 bp, 26 predicted proteins | sample 1601341 | NCBI WGS metagenome assembly OLIT01 (sample SAMEA2452121, study PRJEB22498) | human gut metagenome | biome: human feces; feature: human gut; material: feces | place: Australia | collected 2012
GGATTCCTATTGTACGATTTCGACATTTGTATTTGTTTTAGATTCTTTATAATAGAAAATTCAGTTCCTTATTGTGCTGCTTTCGGGTAGTTGTGAAAATGGGCATTGATTCTTTTTCTGTTTTTGCGGAGAAGTAAGCTGTGAATATTCAATTAGGTTTTACCATATTCCTTTAACTTTTAGTTAAGTCTGGTAAAATAAAGAAAGAGTTTCGAATTCATCTATGTGTTTGTTTAATCTTTGGCTTTTCGGAAATTTCTTCATAATATGTGATTTGAAATAAATGATATAAATATAGGGAGGATATAATTTAAACCGTTTTTCCTAAGTTGTAATTTTGTTTAATGACAATGCTATTAGACCTGTGAACTTTGAAAATTATTATCTTTGTTGTCTCATGTAATGATATGGATTTAGTATAGAATGGTAAATGTTATAATATGTGATTGACAGATGGATATTGAGAAATTAGCTACATCAGCCGTTACTGGATATATTTCTAAGACCGATTACTTGTCTCCTTTTATAAATGAAGGGGATAAGGAACCATCATGGGATGGTAATATTTACGTCTTTAATAATAGTTCTAGGAGCAAATGCTATTTAATGGGGAAGGTTGCTGTTCAAGTAAAAGGAACATATGTCGGAAAGCCTGTACTCAAAACTCAATATAAATATCGTGTGGAACTTTCTGATTTAAAGAACTATGAAATTCATGGTGTAGCTTATTTTGTAGTTTACATTGACCACGAAAGAGAACCTCATATTTTTTATAATTTGCTACATCCTGTTGATATTGAAAGAATCCTAAATAGAAGTGTTGGTAAAAAAGGTACTAATCTTGAGTTTAAAGAAGTACCTTCTATTCATGATATAACTTCGGTCTTGATAAATTTTATTGATAATTGTAACAAGCAGTCAAGCTTTGTAGCGAGTCCTAATTTTGAGTTATTGGAGTTAGATGAAATACAATTCAAACAACTTTCTGTTAGTTTTTCTGTAAGTTGTAATGAAAACAAAGTGTCTTCATTGTTTAAGTATATGTTTTCTAATGAAGTGTTTTTGTATGAGAAGTCTCCATTAGCAGGTTATCCGGATAGACCTATTGATAAAGTTTTGATTCAGGCTTTTAGTACTAATCACAATGATAATGTATCTATTGATGATGAAGTCTTTTTTACGACTTTTACCTCAAAATATACTAAAGCTTTTCAAGAAATCTCTTTTGGTCAATGCATTAGTATTATAATAAATCAAGATAATACATATTCGTATAATGTAAATTTAAAAGGTTCGATAAAAGAGCAAATACATACTTTGGAATTTCTGCTAAAGTTATCAAAGTCTTTATCTTTTAATTTAGGAAAGATCAAATTGCATATAAATGAAAATTGTTTTGATGTTTTAGGAATGGAGGAACAATACAACTATTTGCAGAGTATTTTGCAAGTTCTAAACTCTTTAAATGTGCAGGAGGATTTAATAATTGATTATGATAACTTTGATGACTGTTATGAAAGTGCGCTGTCTGTCTTGATAAAGGTGATAGTAAATAAACTTCCATATATCAATTCAAAATGGGCGAATATTCAGCGTGTAAATATGCGGATTTTCAATCTTTATCTGCCGTTGGTATTTATAAAAGGTCTCAATGGAGAGCCTGATCGCTTTGTTCATGAGCTGACACAAGATGTAGAATTAACAATGCAATATAAGAGTAAGAATATTAGGATGCCTCAGTGCATCTTATTTAGTATACGTGACTATGAATATATTTCTTCAATATATTATGATACTATTTTTAATGAGTTAACAAGTTATGGAAGTCATGAGATATTAGATGGGAGAATAAACCAAGCACTTTTAAATATGCTTTCTGCCTTTGATAAGACTTGTAATAAGAAGTTGTTAGATAAAGCTATAGAATTGTCTGAATGGATATATTCAAACTGTATATCATTACCAATGGAAATTAAATTGATAAACAAGCTACAAGCAATCAAAAGAAAACGATCCTTAAATATGGAAGAGCTAGCAGAACTTGAAGTTTTGAGCATACAAAAAAATGATGCAGAGGTTAACACTGCAATATATTTGCTCTTAGAGAATGTTGAAAAGGCAAATATATATTACAAGCAAATAGAAAAAAAGAAAGCTTTTAAGAGTTTTCCTATATTTAAATTCATGAATAAACTAGCTATTTATTAAGGATGTCTATGCATCTGTTTAATATAGTTTCGTTATCGATAATCACAACGCAAAGTTCTTTTCTCGTTCTTGTGATAATTTGATATAGCATTTGTCTTTGCGAATAGTAGCTATTGTCCGCTGTTAATTGTACCGAAGAATCATATTTGAAGTAGTTATCTATCACAATTACAATTTTATCAAATTCTTGCCCTATTACTGAATGTGCGGAATCTTTGTCGTCGGATGCATATTTTTCGTAATGAAAGAATGTGCGTGTTTCAGGAGTGTAATTGGGAATCTTCCATCCCTTATCTGATAAACTTTGTAGCAACTTTTTTGCGGATGAATAATCGCTACTGTATATCAGTTCAATATGGGGATAAGTTGTGTAAGGGAGCTTACTGTTCATTGTTAGCATCATGCTAAGCATCTCAAGTTACCCCTAGAGAATGGCTTACCGACATAATTGCTTGGTTGCCATATTACACAAGAGATAAAGGAAAAGAGTAAGCATCCGATAAAGTACCTTTGACAACGTGGATAGTTCTAGTTATTACTTCCAAATACCTTACTAACAAACTTATATGCTCTTCTTTCACCTGTTTCAGGATGCGTCCAGTCGGCATCTTTGGGAATAGAGATGATAATGATGGCGTACTTGTAACAGATTTCTTCATCATCTATTTTATCGTAGAAACCTTGGTCTGTCAACGACACGCCTTTCATTGGATAACGCAACCCACTCCATGTGAAATCAATCTTAGCCTTACCATAATCGTTTTTATAAAGCCTGACATCAGAAACGAACAAAATAGACTCTGACGGTTGTGTCACACTTTCCAATTCATCTTCCCGTAAGAACGAGTAACTGTTGTTCCAGAAGCCATGATAACCGTATTCCTTAAAGCCTGTACTGCTCTTTTCATTGATTCTGTACCAACTTTCCTGCAAGAATGATTGTAAGCCCCCGATAAAATCCCCATTTACAGTGATCATAACTTTGTATAATCTAAACTGAAAATAGGGATTTTATCTCTCGATGTGGTAATGTTATTGTCTTTAGCATTATCCACCGTTTATGTTATTATTTCTATATCTATTTGTTCTTTCTCATATATAAGGTCTTGAGAGGGGCGTAGATAAAACAGAAATGGCATTGGCTAGATTATTCTTTATAAAGTAAGCATTCGGTAAACTCTTAAAAACTCTAAACCGTCTCTGAATATTTTGCGAGTTTTTCTAGTTTTCTCTGAAAAACTCGTAAAGGTAGAGGAAAAGGAGTATAAAAAAATACGGAGTTAACCGAATGCTTACTGTCATAATAGAAAAATATTAGAGGTTTATGCAATATTGCAGATGCAAAGGTGCAACGAAACTACAACGGGTACTTTATCGGATGCTTACTTCTTGATGAAGAATAAAACAAAAAAATGATTTCTAATTCGTAAATGGAAAATATCTATAGTTTTGAAAATTCAGTAATTAATTCATTGATAATCTTAGACATTGTACCATCTTTAACGAAACGAGATACATCTTCTTTAAAGATATCATTGATTTCCATTTTGTTTTTATTTAATTCTTTACTAATGAGAAGAACTTGCTTTCCCTTTAATATTCTTATAACAGATTTATATCCATATTGTGATTTGTCAATCCCAGCAAATCTAGGCAATATAACTTTGTCTTCCCATTGTCTTCCTAACCTCCCATTTGTATAGAATAAATGAAAAAATGCATCAATAAATATTTTGGCCCGCTCTGTTTTATTAAATTTATATTCTTCGTTCACTTTAAATACATCTTCCAGATTTTTATCTTTTAGACAATCTCGAAAATTAGCTAGTGGAATAATATCATCTTTTTTACTGGAAGGGATATTCAATAAATGACATTTATTAAATATTGTTTCGTTGTTAAATTTACATTTCCAAAAATCCTCATAATTATCAAAATGGCATTCATTAAAGTACAATCCAGAAAAATCAAATTTAATGTTTGTACTCAAATTGACAATAGATAAATTACATATCTTACCATGAGACTCAAATAAATTCAGTAGTAACTGGGTATTAGATAATATATCATTATTTCTCATTTTGATATTTAAAGCTATGCAAACATTGAAATAATTGGAGATAATTATTTTTTTATCTTTCATGTTTACCAGATTACTATCTGAAATGTTTTTTATCATATCCGATGCATAAAGAATGTCATCTTCACTCCAATTATCAAATCTAGAAACCACATCGTTAATCATTGTAGAACCAGACCAACATGTTTCTTTGATTAAGTTAAGCATCTCTATGCTGATAGGCATTTCGTCTTCTGTATATGAAAAATAATTCGATAAATATATACTTCTAAAGTAGTCTAACAAAAAATCATATTTGAATGTAATATTTCTATCTCTATGATATAAAAAAGGATGAGATTTGAAAGCTTCAATATTTGTAACATCAATATGTTTTTTTAAAGCTGATATTATTTCATTATTGAAATTATTTTTATTAATATTCCCTCTCTTGTACACAGCCATGTATATAAAAAAAGACACTTGCTCATCTATATTAATTTGCCCAACTCGTTTCCTTTCTCTATCACATATTCTAAATATGACATAATCATTTTTTATTTTATTCCTCAAGTAATGAGAACTAAATTCTGACAAATCTGTTTCTATTGACTGATGATCAATTACGATAGATCTAATAATATCTAAAACATATGGGTGAAATGTCCCATTTTCATCGCCATCATATTTAAAATCTTGCACAAGTTTAAATGCTTTTCTCTGTTTGGCTTCATTGTTGTTGAAACTTTTTTCAAAAAAAGATTTAGTTTGTTCTTCATTGAAAGGCAGTAATTCTATAGCCGAAAATGATGTATCTTCATTTTTTATATGTTCCCAGAAAAATGTGCGGCATGTAATAATTACTTTTCCTCCCTTTATATCCTTTATTGTTTCGTTGATTGATTTAAGGAATACTGGAATATTAAAATCTGGTATTTTAGAAATAACTTCATCTAGTCCATCTATTATAACTAAAATATTACCAGCATCTACATTGAGTCTAAATAATTCTTTATTTAATTTGTCTTCTGATGTAATTTCGCATAGTGCTTCGTAAAAATCATATAAATTAATATTTTGTGGTTCATCACTTCTTTTAATTAGTTTATCTTTTATTTGAGCAGAATCAATAAATAGGATAATACCATTTTTGTTGATGTTGAATATTTTATCAGCAACATATTGTGCGAAAGTCGTTTTTCCTATTCCACCTGTGCCCTTTATTACCAAAGTTGGATTTTCTATTTGTCCAAACCATTTGCGAATATAAGTATCAATATCTAGTTCATTTGTAGTAGAACTATATGAAGGTAGAACGAAATTGGATATATTAAGAAATTTTGTATCATCATCGTTCTTATTTACCAATGGGGTACATTCATTCAAAATAAATTCATCAATATAGAATATGTTCAATGGTTTAAATTTTAGCTCAACATTTCTTTTTCTTTTTTCATAATGTGTCTGTTCTCTCTCTTTGGGTAGAAAAAGGATAAGTTTTTCATTATCAACTTTATTGTTTTCTTTGAAATGTTTTACAGATTGTGTTAAATTAACACCTTCGTATAAATATAAGTAAAAATAGATTTTTCGTTGTACATTGTCTTGTTCACGATATAATTGGTAACCTATTTTATTCGTTCGATCTTCTATCTTATTTATTTCTTCAAACTTTGAAGTCCTTTTATATATTTTGAGAATATTTAAAAAATCATTATATCCTTTAAACTGCCTATTGTCGAGTTCTGTTTTTATATGAAAGAATAATTCTCCTCCTTCATGTCCTTTTATAGCAATAGGATGCCCTTGAGGTGTTTGTAGTTGATTTATTTCATACTCATTCTTGATATATGTTATTAAATCACTTACTTTAAAATCAGTGGTTTGCTGTTCTAAAAAATTAATTATTGTTTCTCCAAACAAACTGTTTTCCCCTCTATTGCTATCTAAAGCTTCTTCAAAAGCTGAGACCAAAGCCCAACGTGATTTTTTTCTTTCATAATCAGAGTTCTGTTTAGTGGAGATAGTTCGTAATAAAGAAGCTGAAAAACAACTGTCTGATATTAGAAAAATATGTTGAGCTTTCATTTTTTCTAAAAAAGATACTAATGTTTGATTAGATAAGTACGAGCTATCTCCCTTTGTTCCATCAATAGGAACCCAATATCCCATCTCTAAATTTTGATTATAACTTCCATGCCCAGAGTAATATATTATAAGGTTGTCGCTTTCTTTTAAAGTCATTACATACTTATCCAACGCGTCATAGATATTTTTAAGAGTAGCGTCATTGTCATATACTTCGTAGATATCATTTAGTTCAAAATCATATCTATCTAATAACGCTTGCTTAAAGTCCTGCACGTCTTTAACACAACTATTTAAAGGTTTATGCTTGTACTCATTTATCCCAATAAGAAATAATTTATTGCTCATTTTAGTCTTAGATTTAAATTAACGTTTAATGAATGCAAATATAATAAATCAAAATTGAGTGACAAAATATAATGTTTCAGATTTGCAGAGAGGATTCGTTTATCAATCTGGCATACTTGTGTTATAGTGCTAGTAAGCTATTTTATACGTTAAAGTGATATAAATCTACAAGCTCTTTTTGCGGGGAGTAGGATGGGGGAGTAAAGAGATGGGTAAAAGAAAAATCCTTAAAAATCAGGGATTTAATTTGATTTAGGTGATCCGCCTGGGATTTATAGCTTGAATTTGTCTGATTTTTACTGGTTTTGTATAGTGTTATTAATCAGAACGTTATGCCTTTGGTTCTATCTTTTAATAGCACATAAAATCTTGTACGCTCAAAAAAGGGGGGAGTAGAAATAGACGCTTACTCCCCTCCATTTTTCTTTCTATATTTGCTCCAAAATAACAAATAAAGGAGTAAATATATGATGGAAATTAGTTACAATTGTAGAACGTTTCTACATAAGAATGGACAGGTTATGATTCGCGTCAGATGGAATAACAAGAAGCGTGAAGTTGGATTTTCTGTGGGTTGCAATGCTGATCCTGAAAAATGGGATAATGAGAATCAAAGAGCCAGATACAATACTACTCACAAAGTTGGTGGAAAGGTGTATGTTGCCCGGGATATAAATAATCGAATCTCACAGTTTCTCGAATGTATTGAAGAGTCTTTCACTGAATATGGTGTACATGCTCAAGTTCCGACTACAAAGGAATTAAAAGAGTTGGTAAATGAGAAGCTGGGGAGAATAGAGGAAGAGACTCCGGAGGAAGAAACGGAAGAAGTGCATGAGAAAACATTGCAGAATGCTTTTTTTGAATTTATGAAGTTACGTCCGTCAGAGAACAACTGGGGGGAGAAAACCCATTGTAAGTATAATCAGATGTGGGATCATTTGAATAGTTTTGATTCTTCCATTTCATTAGAGAAGTTGGATAAGAAGAAACTGAATGGGCTTAAAGAATGGTATATTGCAAATGGTTATCATAATGCTACCACTAATAAGCATTTCCGAAATCTTAAAGGTATTTTGAAGTGGGCTGATTCTAATGGCTATCCGGTAAAGAAAGAGGTTTTTGCATATAAGACTAATCTGCCTGTTCCGCCTAAAACAGTTACTTTCCTAAAATATAAGGAACTAATTCATTTTGCTTCCTTTCAGTTCCCCGTGAATAAGGAATACTTGAATAGGGCAAGGGATTACTTTTGTTTTATGACGTTCACCTCCTTACGCTATTCGGATTTGAGAGCTCTGAAAAAAGCGAATGTATCTGATGAATATATGGAATTGTATACACAGAAGACGAAGGATAGAATTAGAATTCCGCTCATTTCTCATGCTCGTAAAATATTAGAAAAATACAAGGATAATGAGGGAGTTTATGTCTTTCCTGTCCCTTCCAATCAAAAACTTAATGATTACTTGAAAGAAGCGGCAGAGTTAGCAGGATTGGATAGAGAGATTGTTGAAACTTATTTTATAGGAACACAACGACATGAGGAAATCTATAAATTTTATGAAACGATTAGCTGCCATGACGGAAGACGTACTTTTGTTTGTTGTTCACTCGCTCTTGGCGTAACACCATCTGTTGTAATGAGTTGTACGGGACATGCAGATTATGAAAGCATGAAGCCCTACATCGAAGTAGCGGACGAAACACGGAAGATGCAAATGGAGAAATGGAACACTCATCAGTATAAATCAGATATTATAGAAAGTTTGGAAAAAATGACTCCGACACAATTAAAGGAAATTTATGAACATATCAGGAGTAGAGCGTAATAAAAAAATCCCTATATTTGGAACAGCATTCGGAAAATCCGGTGCTGTTTTTTATTATAATAATCTTTATCAATAATGTAGTATGGAAAAGGAAAATCAGGCAACAAAAGTAGTGAGAGGAATGTTTGAAAAAATAAATGAGAACGATTACAAAATAAATGGTGAAGAATTCTCTTTTTCAGGTAAAGCCGTGGAGTTAATTCCAATAGTACGTGATATTGTTGTACAAAAAGAGAATATAGCTATTGAAAATTATAATCTAAGTATGCCAAGTTATACGATAGAAAAGAAGGAAGTACCAGTCGCTGATCTTATAACGGAAATAAAAATTTTTTTTGGTTCATGTCGTATACGGCGAAAAAAACTGGAGAATGGGATTTGTTATTATGAAACTAAGAATAAAAAGTTATCTGTTGAAGAAGAACTTATTCCATTAGTAGAAGATATAATTTATAAGGAGTATAGACCTATTGAAGAATATGAACTTCAGAAAAAGGCATATTTTGTTAATAATGAAGCAGTACTAGTTAATGATATAGTTTTAAGAATCGATGATTTATTATCTTGGCATGACTTGAAATCTTTGAAAGTTGATGGGATTCATTATCGTATAAAGGGGGAAGATTTTTATTTGGAGGATGATGATGTACAAATAATAGAGGAGTTGATAAATAATGAAAGTGAATTAGACAGGTCAAAATATGAACACAAGAAATGTGTATATGATACTGATGGTAATGAATGTTCTATTGTTAATTTGAGTTTATATATACATATTCTTTTTGTGGACGAGGTAGATGATGATAAAGTAAGGGCTGAATTAAAAGAGCTTTGTTTGAAAGATAAATTAGACCGTGCTAAGAAAGATTTTGCAGAGAAAGTATGTTCTTTTGAAGCTAATCTTCCTACACTTCTTCGTAGACTAATGGGAAAAAGTGTAGTAGAATATAACGGGATTAACACATTACCATATTCTGCAAAATCGGTTGTTGCTCGTACACAGATGTCTAAGGAAGATTGGGTTATTTATCTGAAGCGACTCTTATTGGAAAGGGGCGATAACTTTTTAGATATGATGTTTGAAGGATCAGATAAACAAATAAGACTTTTACGACAGAAAATTGAATCAGAAGATGTAGAAGGAGTTCTTCGTCTTATGGAGAAGCGAAAAGTAAAATGCAGAAATAATGTCCCCATTTCGGATATTGTAGATGAAGTGTTAAACAATGTAAAATATACAGTGTATGTACCTTACCTCAAAACCTTTTATTGTTTTATACAAGCTTTTGTTACTGCATATCATGAAGAATATGAGCAATGGAAAAATAGCGAGAAGGAGGGTGAAGCTATATTTGATTTGTCTAATGAACAGTATCTAGAGAGAGGCGATAAAAACTATATATTTTATACTTATTATTATTTTTGTGAGGGATATTTGTTTGACCGATTTTTTCATGCCGTTAATCATAATTTTATAAGGCCGGAACTTATGAAATCTGCAATTGATAAGTTACAGGAATTAGGTTTGTTAAAATATGTTCAAGAAAGATATGATGAATATCGAAAGCTAACAGGAGGAGGTAGGGATTTTTGTTTTTTCAAGCAATTGGATATGATGAAAGTAGCAGATGAGTTATCTATATATTATAATGTTGATAAGTCTACTAATGAGAAAAATTATTTTTTTACTCGGATGTATTTGCTTAAAGTTATAGATGAGGTGATTCCAACTCTTAAGACTAGACTTGATGTTGCAGGTTTTGCTTTATTGCTGTGGGCAAGTAAATATTTTAATCAGTCAATATGTGATAAAAACTTTTCTGTTTTTCGCGATGATATAACTCGAATATTTGAATTAGAGAATTTACCAGATGTTAAAGAAGAGTATACGGCAGGTAAAGGGCCAGTTAAGAAAAAGGCAAGAGAGCTTAGACTTCATTTTCAATTTCTTAAGCCATTGGTTGAAGAGACATACTTAACATAAATAACCCGTTCCTGATTCATTCCTATTTTATAGTCTCTGATCTCCTTGTAAGATAGCTATTATGCTGTTTTTCAGGGAGTTCTTTTTTTGATGCTCTCATTTTCTATTCCTCCTCTTAATTTTGTATTTCTTAATGTTATTTCTTTGCATCCGTAATCAGAACGATAGCTATGAAATACATGTATACGGTTCTGACTATAAATTTTTTAATCTTTAATATTTAAAAAGAATGATAAGTGTAAAACTCAACGAACTGCTTTCTTCTGATAGCACTGTAGAAGATTTGGTAGGTGTAATGAAGGAAGTATTAGGCTTTATTAATGAGCCGGGTAAGGAAGTTAAAGGCGATCCCTTTTCGTCAAGTAAAAAGCATTATGTCTATGGTATTAAAGGGTTGGCCAAACTGTTGGGAGCTTCATCTTCTACTGCTCAACGTATTAAGAGTAGTGGTGTACTTGATGCAGCTATTTCTCAGAATGGCAAAATCATAGTGATTGATGCTGACTTGGCGTTAGATTTACTTAGAATATCTAATAAGAACTGGGGACGTAAGTATTTCAAATAATTGTATTATGAAACCTGAAAATAATGAGACTTCTGTGATCGTAACGGAACAGAAAGTCGCTAAAGAAGTAGAGAGTGATAATATTGGTATTAAACCTCAGGGGAGTGCTACACCTGATAGTAATGTTAGCGCGAAGGAAGCGGATACGCGAGGTGTCCCAATAACAAGTGTCCCAATAGGTGACATATCAAGTGGGACAGCATCAAGTGGGACAGTACTAAGTGGGACAGCCTTGAAGAATCCCTATCTTGCAATGTGGGATGGGACAGCTTTGGTAGAAGGAGTTCTCTATAACCGTAACAAAATGTTAGGTTTAAAGGAATGCTATATAAAGGAAAACCGGGACAGTCTCGGTCGTGCGGTAAAATGGCAAAGGAGATGTCGCGCGGTAGGTATGGCCCAACCTGCTAAATATGTAGGTGCCAGAGTTGTAAAAGCTGCCGGATACACTCTTGTAATTGATAATCCGAAAACCGGGAATTCGGAGGAGGTTCCAGACGCGTTACTAGATCCCTATTATGTTGTAATGGATGGTAACGGACGAAGAGAAGGACATAATCTGGACTTGGAAGAGGCAAAGAAAGATCCTACTTACAAACCTTTTGACTTTCCCTTCTTTTATGAGGATATTCGTGATCCTAAGCTTTTTCAGCAGCAATTCGTTGCTATCAATTTTGATGTAGAGAAGCCATCAAATGCACAACTAATAAGCTACGCTGTTACAGTGTATAATGATCCTAGTGCAAAACTTTACAATGAGTTACAGAAGGAAGGTTTTGTGGTTAAAGCCGCTGCACATTATGTCTACGGCAAGGAATTATCCAGGGAAGATGTGACTAAAATCAATAAGGGGCAGGCAGTGAGTGTTGATACAGATCTGGTTAGTTACATGCAGAAAGCTTTGGAACTTTATCAGGGTATTTTCGTTGGAAACGCTTCGGCCAGGGTACTGAAAGGTGTACCTCTTGCCCGGTGGACCTGTAATAAATTTAGGCAGGCAGAGGATAAAGATGAGGTTCTTCTGCAAATCAGCCGGGCATTTTCCGCTATTGATCCGAAGGGTATTGCAGAGTTACAGGACGCCAGAGGTGTCAGAGGTGACAAAACTATGACAACTGAGATTGTGTTGTGCACCTTGTTTGATAAGATTTTTTATAGCTAATTTAAACTTTGGGGCGGTAGTATTTATCGCCCCTCAATTTACAGAATTATGGATAATATATTCATTATACAGACATTAAAAGAGGTAATTGATGACAAGAGCAATTTCGAGGAACCGGGAGCTGTTTTTGGCGACTTTATCAAGGAGGGTGAACTTGCCATAGTGGGAGCAGCTACCAATAATGGGAAAACGGTCCTTTGTTGTGATATTGCTTTTGCCAATGCTTCAAATATTTCTTATTGGGACGAACCGATCAGCGATAGAATCAGGAATACTCTTTATATTGATTTTGAAATGTCAGATTCTCAAGTAGCCAGACGTTATGTTGGTATTCCGGCTGATGTTTCCGCTAGTGTAAAACGGGCACATCTTAATTCTTTTGTACGTGGGTGCTCTACTGAAGATAAACTAGGGAACATAGAAGAACTGGTATCTATCCACCATCCCGAACTACTGATTATTGATAATTTGATGGTTTTGATGGATAATACCATATCATCATCCGTTGTAAAAAAGGTAATGGAAAGATTGAAATATCTCAAGGAAGTATTCGGGCTAACAATCATACTGGTTGCACACTTTCATAAACACAACAAGAGAAATCCTATCGAAATCAGTAATATACAGGGTAGTTCTATTATCAGTAACTATGCTGACAGTATAGTTGCTATAGGTGATTCTAATGTGGGACCGGAGACAAAATACTTGAAACAATTGAAGACACGTAGTACAATGAAAATGCCAGGAGTTGCTGTTATGAATTTGGAAGAGTCTCCTTATCTTCATTTTGAGTTCGTAGAATTTGATGATGAATTGAATCATCTTGAAACGAAGCAGACTAATCGTGGCGTGATTACTGAACTTATTGGGCGAAACATTTTAGAGTTGAGTTCAGAGGGTAATAGTGTACGTGCAATCGCGAACATGCTCGGTATTTCCAAAAGTGTAGTTGGGCGGTTCTTGAAAGAGCAGAATCCATAATTTTCTAACCGGTAGACGAGGAGTGATATTAGATAAGATATAACTATTCTCTTTCTACAAAATTCAAAAACATGAGACTATTATTTATTCAGGCAAGAGGTCGTTCACCTCCTGTCACAGCCCCTTCTATGTCTATAAAATATAGCGAATAATTAAAAGTGTTTTTTGTTATAAAGCAAAAACTATGTATACAATTAAAACAATATTAAAAGAGATACTAGGACACCTTCCAAGGGTTGATTTCAAAGAAGTATATGCAGAGGATTTGTATAAGAGGCTGGAAACAGAGAAAGATGCAGATGTCAAGAAGCTATTGCAGGATAAGCTGTATACTATCCAGATTACCGATGAGATTAAATCTGTTCTGGTTGCAGAGAAGGTGAAAGAAGTTGCAGACGAGCTCGGGTACGGTCTGATGATAAATCAGAGTAAAACAGCGTATTTGTATAATACAGTTTCTTGGGAGATGATTACTGAACTTGATCTGAAGCATTTTCTTAGTAACGTTTTTCAGAGAATGGGGGCGGACAAGTATACAGCGAAGAATGTGAGGATTGCTAATAAAATCTATGAACAGGCATGTTATTCACTCTATAACCCGGCAGAAAATGACAAGGATATCAAAATCAACCTGAATAATAAAACACTCTTGATAAACGATGATGGGACAGTAAGTGAACGGGAGCACTCGGCAGATGATTATTTTTTCTATGCCTTGCCGTATGATTATGATCCGAAAGCTGAATGTCCGCTTTTCTATAAGTTCTTGAATGAGGTACTACCACAGAAAGATGTTCAACAAGTTCTTAAAGAATTTATAGGTTGCTGTCTTAATCCATCTATCAAACTTGAAAAGGTCCTTTGCTGTGTCGGTACAGGAGCTAATGGTAAGAGTGTATTCTTTGAAACGATGTTGAGGGTATTGGGCGAGGATAACGTCAGTTCTTATAATATTAATTCCTTGTGTGATGATAAAGGTTATTCCCGAATCATGATTAAGAACAAGCTCCTGAACTATAGTAGCGATTTTAATGGAAAGATATGGGGTAACGGAATCTTCAAACAACTTGCCAGTGGAGAACCTGTTGAAGCAAGGCGATTGTATCAAGAACCCGAGATGGTCAGAGATTATGCAAGGTTGGCTTTTAACTGTAACTCTATTCCGACCAGTTCAGACAACTCCTATGGTTTCAGAAGGAGACTGTTGATCATACCGTTTGACATGAAGATAGATCCGGATAAGGCTGACCCTGATCTGGCGAAAAAATTACGTGCAGAACTTCCCGGTATCCTGTTATGGGCTATTGAGGGGCTTAAACAGTTCATGTTGAATGGAAAGAAACTCAGTCCTTCTTCGACAATAGAAGCTATGGATCAGGAATACAAGGAAGATACGGACAGTGTTGTTATGTTTCTGAAAGCTAAAAATTATATTCCGGATAGCACCGGGAAGAAAAAGCTTCTTGATTTGCATAGGGAATATAAAGAGTTTTGCATCGGGAATAGTCTTAAGCCAGAGAATAAGACCGACTTCAGGATTAAATTACAAGGTGAAAGATATAAGGTTGAGAAAGAAGGGACTAACAAGGCTTATATGGTTGGTGTCAGTAATTCAATTCCTTCTGTTACTAGCCCTTTTGTCTCTCCAACTTAATTCGCTTCTTTCTTCCTTCCCTACCTCAAAGAAAGAAGAGGGGGAGAAGGGGGAAAGAGTGGGGGAAATGCTTATTTTCTATAACATATTCAATTCTACTATCAAAAAAATATAGTAAAAAAATAGGTTTTATAGCTTCCCCCTTCCTCTTTATCCCCCTTCCCCCTTCTCTCTTTGAGGGAGGAAAGAAGGAAAAGATGAGATAATAAATTCATGAATTTTAAAATAGATATAATTATGAAAGTAACAGTATTTAAAGAAAAACCGTATAGTGAGAAATATATTCATCCATTGACAGGTAAGGCGTGCTATAATATTATGGAATATCCTCCTAACTATGTAGATATTCAATTAGTATTTGATATAATCAGGGAAGAAAGATTAAAGTCACGGATAGATAAAGCAAGGGCTTACTATGATTCTGATCGGGCTACATATGAGGAGATAAAAGGGAAATTGCCTATTTGTCTTTTTGCTGGGGCATTTCGAAGATTCAGTAATGATGGTCTTATCACTCCTTCCGGTCTTGTAACGGTTGACCTGGACAAAATACCGATACAGGATTTGTTGAGTGTCTGGAATATGATAATCCATGATGACTATACCTTCGCTGCTTTCTTATCTCCAAGCGGTAGAGGATATAAGATTCTTGTACGTGTTGATGGTATTGTAGACAACGTTAACTATAATAACTATCTTGAAGCCTTGAAGGATTATCATAATTCTCCGTTTTGGGATGATAATTGTAAAGGAGTATGTCGTGCCTGCTATCTTAGTAGTGATCCGAACCTCTACATGAACAATAATAGTAAGATATGGACACAAAAGAAATCTGTTTTTTCAACTCCGTCTGTTGTCAATACAAATTCTCAGTCACGTACTCCAATATGCTCTACCGATGAACTATCCAGAATTATAAATTTCCTTGAAGGTGGATTTGGTAAATATCCGATGATACAAGGGAACAGACATGGCTCTGCTTTTAAAAGAGCGAGGGAATTTGCAGAATGGGGAATTTCAAAGGCCACCGCTTATACTAATCTCGCGAAGTATATAGCTCCTGACTTTCCCGAATCCGAATTAAAACGTGAAATAAGGAAAGCTTATGAATGGGTTGAAAAAAAGAATGGAATCGGAAGTAAGTATCGTAAAATCTAAATATTATGAATACTCAAAACATATTGATTGATATTATAAATGCAATCAAACCTGTCACCATAACAGGAAGTGGAAGCGATTTATTTTCTAAGGTTTGTACTGTTATTAAAAATGCAGCTTCCGGTGTACAACATTCTTTTCTGATGTTCGAAGATCAATGTGTCTACCTCTATACCGGAACACATTGGATGAAAGTAAGTGACTTGGATTTAAAAGTGTTTCTTAGGGATGCATATCAGAAAATTTCCAGTGATCCGATCAAAGCCTCACAAAGAGATATGATAGAAGGACTTTTCAAGCAATTCTCGTATACTGTGATGAATTTTGGAGTAACACAAGCACAGGGTAAGATCAATTTCCTGAATGGTACGCTGGATTTAGGAACAAGAATAGGAGGCAGAGTATATAATTGCTCAGCCTCCATATTATTAATTGTTTTTTCTAATCACTTATTACTAACCATTAACAAAAGATTTAATTCTCTTCTAATCATTGGGGTATCGATAATATTCTCCGTCAGCAAACATATAATATCCTTTATATTGTGTTGTTTTTAGTGACTCAAAAAAGCTAGACTGATCTATTACTAGCCCATCTAGAATAATATCATCAATGCCTCTTTTATCCTTTTTTAATATAGCTGGATTTATCACAAAACACTCCCTATTTTCAATATAGGTAATAAAACCGATCATATAGTGAGGCAAAAGACCACATTTAAGGCAAATTTCTTGTTCGTTTTGGTATACAGAATGCCATTGGGGCAGTTTTACTTCCTTTACAAAATCGGCATAGTATCCATTTACGTCAATATATTTAATAATTCGTTTTTTCTCTTCTTGTGCTGGTACCCAGCCAACTAGTATAATGCCATTCCTGTTCCTAAATCTGTTAGCCACTTGTAGATTTTCTGAAGTAGATAGAAACTCACTGTGGTTACTATCTAAAGTATGGAGAAACACATAATAATAATCTAGTATTTTCTGTTGTACTTTTTCTCCTTTTTTGGTTATTTTAGAACGAAAATCGTCTCTATTGATGTCTGTAAAGTATGAATACATTTCTGAATTTTTATTTCTAAAAGAAAGGTCTCTATCATACTGCTCTCTTAGTTTTTTTTCTAAATTTTCAAAAAGAGCATCTATTATATCTTTTTTTTCCTCAATATTAGCGTCACATTCTTGCCACATACCTCTACCTTTTTCCCCTACCATAAATATCTTTTCTGATAATAAAGGCAAATCATTAGTATCAGTTTTATACTGTGAAATCAAATTATGATTTCCCCTATAAATGTACTTTTTTTGGGACGAAGAATCCATTTTCTCAAGAAAAGAAGTAAACAAATCCTTTTCTCTTTCGTCTAAAATATGCATACCATTCTCGTATACTTTTATTTCCATTCTAGATATAACTTCTGTTATCTTTTCCATTGTATTATATATTTTATGTTAGATAATATGTATTCTTGAATAATTCTATTTCACAATCTACTAGTTATCATCATCTCCCATTGTTTATCTTGTAAAAATGAACGTAAGTCAATACATTCTACGGATCCAACGCTTTGTTTCACTAAGACCCCATTGTACATGCCATTTACGACCGTCGGTTTTATCAATTAAGATAAACTGATATATATTCTGTGTTGGATATAATTCAAAACTACCAGAACCATATCCCATTCCAAATGAGAGATCATCACTATTTATGGTCATAGAACCTTCTTTATCGGAATCTAAAGACCATTGAACTTGATCAATTTTACCGGTTTTTGTGTCTAACTGTAAAAACGTATAAATATTGTCGGTTTTATAGAGCTTATACCGTCCTTTTAACGAGGTATTAATTTCAAGATGCTCCAGCAATTCATTGTTGATTGCCATAAGAGTATCTATTTTTGAAAGAAGAGTAATAATCTCTTGATTCTGTCCGCTAGTAGTGGTACTTTTATTAGTCGTCTGTGCCGCTCCTGTTAATGAAGCGAACAACATAAGCAGAATTAGAGTTTTTCTATGCATAATTTCCTTTTTAAAATAATAAATTGGATATTTAGAGATACCAGTTGTCTAGGATTCTTTTTAGCAAGATTTGTGCATAATCTATAGCCTCTTTTTCAGGAATTTCACTTCTTCCATCGTAACCCCAATCATTGACAAACTCCATATTTACAACAAACTCTGCTTCTTCTTTTTCAAAAGATTTAGCCCATTTGTTGAATTCTATAGAATCTTCCGCCTCAAGATTATGAATGGTGTCGGTTATGTAATCCACTAGCCATTGATTCAGTTCTTCTTTAATATTAATTGACTTCATAGTTATATGTTTTTATATGTTGATAATTGTAAATGCAAATGTCCATTAGTCTCATTTATTAACTCTCATATTCTGTATTTCCAGAAAGATACTTTTCCAAATGGTAAGGACTGTAAAACGTACGATATTTCCACGTTGTTTTTTGCAGGTTTCCAACCAGACATTTAGAGAAATATATAAAGATTACGTTTCTTAATGTATTCAGTTTGAAAGCCACGACAGAAACGTGCTTCAATACTTTCTGGGATGCTGTAAACAAAAGTATAGTTGATCTTGGCAAAAATAATCTCATACAAGCGACCATATCACTTGGTAGCTCTGGAGATTCTCCGGAGATAATGAAGGATGTTTGCTCCTGAACCTGTATTCTGAAATATGTTAGGCAAAACAAGATAAGTAATAATATTTTAATATTTTCTTCCATATATTTCTTACTTCATAAATACTTCCTTAAAGATAGAATTTTAATATGAAAGTAGAAATAGTATTTACGTTCTATTTTCTGAAATCCTGTTCAAAAACACCTTTTTCTCTTGATTTTATGATCGACTGATATGAATAATAGGGTGAGTCGGAAGCAAAGGTATGAAATACAGTGGAATGTGGGTATAGCTAAAAGACAAAATAGTAGTGAAATAAAAAAATGTACAAATTCGGTGTAAATGTTCAAAGAATAAGTTATATATGTAGTTTCTTATTTTATTTATCCTATGGTTATACCAATATTCATCTTTCGTATTACTTCTATTTCCGGTTAGCCACGTAAACAATCTCACATTATCTATCTATGAATAAATAAGGAAACTAGAACCTTTATATTGGTCCCAGTTTCTTCAGATTGTGACAGCATGAAAAATATTCCATTGCAAATTTCCATTTTCAGCACTAATACGTATAAACTATATTTTACCTTTTAGAATTCAATCTTTACTGTTAACTTATCCTGTTCTGGTTTAATCTGAATATCCTTTATTTTTTGTCCACTTATCTTTTCTGTACACATTTTATAGAGTTCATAACATTCGAGTTCCGGAATATAATAGTTCTTACCAAAAGGCAATAAAATATTTACAGTCGGAGTTCCACCAACAAATTCAGGTTGGAAGAAACGTTTCGGAATGCCTAGAAGTAATACCATGTCATCGTCAGCAATCAGATTACCGTTAATGGCATATTCTAAATCACGTTCGAATATCAGTTCTATTTCATTGGATCGTAGAAGATTATAATGAAATATGACTTGAAGATTAAATTGGCTTAATATTGTTTGAATTCCATTTTCTATATTCTTTTTTTCTATAGAAGTATTTGCAATTTCGCCAGATATAATAAATTGATAGGTACTCATAGTATTCGTTTTATTGTTAATTTTATCTTGTCTTTGTTGTTATGGATTAAGCTAATATCAGCTTCAACCCCTAGTTTCTCGACCAATCCCATATACTGACTCACTAACCATTGGAAGGTGACATAATATATCTCTTTCTCCTTTCTTTTATATAGTTCATCATCATCTTTCGCCAGCTCATAAACTTCTTCATCAGTCAAATTTAGTATATCAGAAGCGACAGCGATATGTATAAGTTCGGAGTTGTTGGATATAGCTTGTTCAAACAGGAGGTGCCATGAAATAACAAAGCGATCTTCATAACTGGTAAGCTCATGTCTGATCCAATTTTTATTTTGTGCCCGCGAGTCCAACATAAATTCTACCAGACCGTATGGAATATATTCTGTTTCTCCCGTATAGTATTTTATTAGATCTGTTTCTGTTATAAAGCGTAAGAAAATAAGATCCTTTATCGGTAACTGGGCTAGTTTAGGGTTATTTGATTCTTCTCTTTCACTCATTTGTTTTTCTTTCGATGCCAGAATAATCATACTTCTCCCTCCTTCGTTTTTTGTGATGTGATCTTCAATTCGATTTTCCATACCTTCCCCAAATATGATACCAATCCTCGGTAGGCATTAATTCTTCTTCTTTCTCTTGGCATGATAGACAAGGCTTCCTGTAATGTCATACTGATAATACAGAGTCCGGTAGATAAGAAAAGTTCCTCACCATACTTTTCTTTGAGAGCTTCTATATCTTTCTCGTATTTGGGTGGAATTGGTTTGGATGGTATGCTACTTTTTTCGATAACATCAGGTGTAGCGTAAACCTGACGATTAGAACCCAAACCTCGTTCAGATCCTAATATTCTGTTTATGTATTCACTAAACATAAGATTAGCTTTTAATTCAGATATTAGGTTTTGAACGGTTATGAATGGCGTTTTAGCGATTTGGGAGGGAGAAATAAAAAAACGTGCTTAAGATTTGAGTCCTAGCACGTTTTTATTTTATAAATCTATATATTTCTATTCTTCAATAAGAACATTTAATCTACTACGTGTTTGCCATCCAGCCTGTGATCCTTTAGGTATATAAATGTCAGAGTCAGTAGCTCTAAAACCAATTGGAGGTTCCATTGATTTAAAATAATATTTACACCTTCCTGTTTGTGATATAGGATATGATTTAAGCGTGATTAAAGTTGCTGGTGCTTTGAAAATCGTAGCAGATGTACAATCACTAAAGGTTCCTTCTTCTATTGTTTGTATCTTGGTATTGCTCAGGTCAACAATTTCTAAAGCTATACATTTATTAAATGCATATTTTCCAATAGTTTCTAAATTAGATGGGAAGTTTATGTTATTTAAAGATACACAATTTGAGAAAGTGTAACTTTCAATAATTTTTAGATTAGACGGAAGAACTATCTTTTGAAGATTTCTACATGAAATAAAAGCACCTTCTTTTATTTCTGATAAATGTTGTGGTAATTTTACTTCTTGTAGGAAAAACATATTCTTTAAAGAGTAATTAGGGAGGATACATTTCGTTTCAACTTGGATACTACTTTGCTTGCTTTTTTCCAAAGCTTCTTGTGCAACGATATCTATAGCTTCAGCTGTAATACCTGTTTGCAAATGCCCTTTTAAATTAGTCTTTCCTTCTTTATACTTTTTGGCTGATTCTTGAGCTGCCAGTTTACTAACTCCAGATAAGAGCTTTAGTAGTGCTTCATCCTTTTCTTTTTTTTCTTGGGCTGTTTTAGGAGAGATGGTAATATGAGCTTGTGATAAATCAATAAAGCGTATTTTTTTGCACAGTTTTATAGTTTCAAAATCTGTATCATATAAATGTCCTATAATAGTCAATGAATCCCCCCTTTCCATTTGTTCTTTTGAGATATAAGATTGCAGTGTTCCAGGTTCTTTGACATTAAAAATAAAATGTGTCTTTTCTCCTTTTTCACTGAATGGTATCTCTTTCCATTTTCCTATTCGAAATGTTGAATAAGAGTTCTGTGGTATAATAATATCCATCCTCTCCCATGAAGTAGCAAAGTAACTTTTGACATTCTCTAATGTCGGAGGATATGGACTTAAGAATTCAATCCGTTGCATAGATGAGTTGCTAAAAGCAGCATAACTCATTCTCTTTAGACTAGCGGGAATAACCATACTTTTAATAGCAGTATTAGAAAAAGCATAATTTCCAATATATTCTACAGAAGTCAGATTGATCTCTTTCAAATTCTTACAGTCAAAAAAACAGTAATCTGGAATTCTTTTAACGTGTGGTGAAATAGTAATAGTAGCTATGTTTGAACCTGCAAAGGCAGCAGGCGCTATACCGTTTATATCTTTAATACTTTGCAAGTCGAAATGATCACTCCAGCGGTTTAAATATTTTTTTTTGTTATCATTTATTATTATAAGATAAGGCGTAATATATTTCAAAGGTTTACACCACACTTGCAGGAAATTTTCTTCTGCTAAAATTAGAGTATCAACTGTAAGTTTATGTGTCTGTATTTCGGGTGTATTTTTGCTATTTGGGGTTTCATTTGCATAAAATCCATAATGATCATAATTTGAATTATAACGAGATGATGTGCTATTACTTTTTGCAACAAAGATCTGCTGTAAATGAATAGAGTCTTTATCATCAAAATTACATATATCTGACAAAGATAAAGCTTTTAGATTTGAAACATTGTTCAGTCTTGAAATATATGTACATGATATTGGTAAATGTAATTTTTCAACTTTATTTAATATTGGCAATTTTAAAGTAGATTCAGAAGTAACATACTGTCTTTGTTTTTCATAAGCTGTTGTGAGTTTTACATCCTTAAAATCTAAATATTCAAGATTTTTAAATTCTGTCAAATAAGCAAAATCATCGCTATTCATTTCTCCTGTAATTTTTAGCATCGTAATCTTGAGGACATCTTTCTTTTTTATAGCTTTAGATAATTTGCCAGCTCGTTTATTTAATACAGTTGTTGTCGTTTGTGAATACATCAAATTACTCGCCGCTATTAATGCCATAGAAACTAGTAACACTTTTAGAATATGTTTCATAATGCTGTTTTTTGCCTATAAGTCCTCCGAAGTCAGCATTAAGTTTGACTATATAAGAAAAGCGTGAGAACTTGTTCTGCTATTCATCGAAAACGGGCATCTGGAAAAGCCTACTTAGAAATGAATATGAAGAAACAATACTCACGCCATGATGTTATGTATAGATACAACGCTGGCTGTATCAGGTACATATACAAAACAGAATGAGCGTTACATTGTCTCTATCCTCCTAAGTTTTGAAATTTTCCAGATTTCGTTTTCAGGATAAAGCAAAAACGCTTTCTATATATCCAACCATTTCTCCGATTGGACTTTGCAAAGATAAAGCTTTTTGTTCAATGTAACGCTCTTATTTTGAGTATTATTTCTTCATATATAAGGAAATAGCCTTTTTTCAAGCGTAAAGATACAGGTAAAAAGCTATAAAAACAGGCAAGTGCTTTCTTATTTCTCATTTTATCTCATCTTTCTTAATATCAAGCGTAACTGGAAAATAAAAATAGACTTCTCATTCGTTTAAATACAAAGTTAGTTCAGGTATTGCAGGGTGAAAAATAAGGTTATGTAACTTGTTAATTAAGGGATTCTTCGTATCTTTGATAAAAATAGATTTTAAATATGAATGATATTTTATTTGTTCGTTTTGATCCACTGGAGGACTCTATAGAGTCTGTACCTAACCTGCCAGGTAACTATATTGTTACTTTAAGAAAAGGAATATCTTTACCAGATATAGGAATAACCCCATTTTTTACGATGTTTCAGGGCATGAATGTTATTTATATTGGACTGGCTGGAACAAGTTTACAGGACCGGGATATAAAAAAACATTTTAAGGGAAATGCAGGTAGCTCAACATTAAGAAAAAGCATAGGCTGCTTATTCGGCTATGAATTGATTCCGAGAGATAGTCAATTTAAAAAGAATAAGAAAACTAAATTTAGTAAAGAGGATGAAATTCTGCTATCAACATGGATGACTCATAATCTTTTACTATTCTATTATCCGAATACAGACTATATAAGTATCGAAGAAAAGTTAATTCAAAAATATAATCCCCCTCTAAATTTAGATAAGAACATGAATCCGATTAATAAAGAATTTAGGGCAAAACTGAGTCTACTTAGGAATGTAGTGCCATGTCAAGATTCTAACTCCATATTTGTGGCAAATACTGATAGCAGAGTTAAAAGAATTGGTGGAATAGGCTTATATGTTGAAATATGGGAGAAAATGTTACCCTTTATTCTTTCAGCTATCGAGAAAAGGGAGGATTCAACAATAATTGGCAGTGATATTTTTGAAAATGTAGGCAAAAGAAAAAGGTCAGGATATAGTTTCAGATTAAACATTTCTGACGCTGAAGTTCCTATAAAAAAAGGATCAGCCGTAGCTCGTGATTTAAAGAAAGTACTTGATGCTAGTCTAAAGTTTAGGGAACTAGCAAAAGGACACTTTATAACGATTAGTATGGATAAGTCATGTAGACTTTATGTAACTGTTGTATAAGTGAAATATAATATAAAGAGTAGAACATAGGCGTAGGGTGAGACAGTCAATATTACAACTATGTCTATAGCTTCACTATGTTTAGGTGGTGTAAATTAAACTGTGTCAGCGTTTTTTTCTCACTTTAAAAATCAGGTTTTTCATTTCCTATATTACTCAATGGGTCATGAGGAACCTGAGTTTTGTTGGTAAAAACGGTTAGGGGTCGATCCCCTAATCGTTTTTGGTTTCAATGGTACAAAGTATCACCATCGTTTTGTTGGTCTGACAAAACTAATAAATAAAATGGATATAATGTATTTGTCTAAAACAATTTGAACCTATCAGGATATAATATGGCCAGTTGTTGTGCTGTTTTTCCCCAGTTGGCCAAAGGCATAGTCCACTTTTTACGTATGTTTCGGTAAGCCAGATAGACTAGCTTTTCCAAAGCCGTATCGTTGGTAAATACGCCTTTATTCTTGGTTACTTTTCTAATTTGCCGATGATATCCCTCCACGGTATTAGTGGTATAAATCATTTTTCTAATGCCATCTGAGTACTGGAAGTAAGCAGATAACTTATCCCAGTTGTCTCGCCAGGATTTGATGACAATAGGATAGTCTTCTCCCCATTTAAGTTCCAGATTGTCCAGTTCGACCTCTGCCTGCTCCTTGCTTACAGCCTGATAAACCAGTTTTAAGTCTTTCATAAATGTCTTTTGATTTTTACTGGCTACATACTTAATGGAATTTCGTATTTGATGAACAATACAAGTCTGGATGGTTGTTTCAGGGAAAACACTATTAATAGCATCTGAAAAGCCTGTCAGGTTATCTGTACAGGCAATAAGAATGTCCTTTACACCACGAGACTGTATATCAGTCAAACAGGAAAGCCAAAAATTAGCCCCCTCGCTTTTAGAGATATACATACCTAATAGGTCTTTATAGCCTTCAGGGTTAATACCGATAATATTATAAATAGCACGGGTTACAGGGCGGTTCTTTTCATCCATGACTTTGTAATGAATGGCATCCATCCAAACAATTGCATACACATTCTCCAATGGGCGACTGCGCCAAGCCTGGATTTCGGGAAGAACACGATCAGTTATGGAACTGATAGTCTCAGCAGAAACACGATTACCCAAGTTCTCTTCCATCCACTCGCTAATCTCACGAGTACTATTACCCAAGGCATACAAACCAATGATGCGGTCGGCCACACCATCTGCCAATATGCGCTCACGCTTTTTGATAAATTCAGGTTCAAAGGTAGAGCAGCGATCACGAGGGGTGTGAACAGTAACCTCACCAAGGGGAGTCTGAACTTGTTTAGGGGTATAACCATTGCGACGATTACCCATGGAACGCTCATCTGCGTCCATGTGAACATCCATTTCTCCCTCTAAAGCAGCGTTGAGGATGCTTTCCAATAATGGAGCAAAAGCTCCGTCTTTGCCTAACAAGGATTTGCCTGATTTAAGTTGTTCCAGTGCCTTGTTCTTAATCGATTCAAAATTAAATTCTTCTTTCATAAAAAAAACTGTGTTAGTAAAGATAATAATTTTATTCTTTACTGACACAGTTTAAATTACATTCTCCTATGTTTATGCTTCAGCTCTGCTTGCCTCTCTTAAGCAACACTATTCCGATAATGTTTTAAAATCCGGTAAGACAAGTAGAATAACCTTTTTTTCTTTTTTCTTATATACTACTATATAGGATAATGAAATTCTTGGTTCTAAAGGAGAAAGAAAAAATAAGAGAAACCATATTATCATAGTTTCCCTTACCTCATATTTCCTTTACTTTAGATCATATCTTTTCAATAATATACTTACCTGTGATGCCTTGAACTGACATCCTTTGGAAGTTACGAATCCTTCTTCATTTAGTATTCTTGCCATTTCCGATAATGACCTTTCTTCTTTAACCAATCCTTTCAGCATTGCAATAGCCCTTTTATTATTCGGATTATCCAAAGCTTTCTGATGATTGGTTTTGTTACTGTTCTCTATCGCCTGTTCTAGTCTGTCCAGTAGATTTTTAGGCTTTCCCAGTTTCACGCCTCTTGCTTTCTTTGCTTGGAGTGATTGTTTTGTTCTTTGTGATATCAGGTTCGCTTCATACTCCGCTATACTACTAATGATATGTAGTACGAGTTTATTTGCTTCCGGAAAATCACAAAATACAATCTCAACATCGCTTTCCAGGAGTTTACTGGTGAAAGCAACATTCCGGCTTAATCTGTCTAGCTTGGCAACAATTAAGGTAGAACCCGTTTTTCTACATACCTCCAAAGCTTCTGTAAGTTTAGGTCTGTCAGATTTTCGTCCGCTTTCTGTTTCGATATATTCAGCGATCGGCTTTCTGTCTTTCAGGTAATTCTGTATTATTTCTCTTTGTGCCTCTACTCCAAGTCCTGACATTTCCTGTTTTTGTGTACTTTGTCTCAAGTATGCTATATATGTCGTTTTCATAATTAGTCTTTAACTTTTTTTAATTTGCTTCTCGAATACCCAACGATCGTTTAGTTCCCTTTAAGCGGGAAGAAATCGGGTTATAAAAAAGAAATCCTGTGAGTTTTCAAGTTTTCATAGACTCTACTTTTTCACAGGATTCCAGTTATTACAGATTCTGTTATTTCAGGGAAGCGTCATTTTCTGATAATCCCGTACTCTTCAGAAATCCTCTTCTCATAGTCATCCGTTTTCTCCACATTTTCATCTATCACAGAAACGAGCATATCAAAGTAAACGTCTTCTATTATTTTTCTTTCTCTTTCCAGATCAGGAATGAGATGGATTTCAAACAAGTCCTTTCTTTCATCAAAGATAACCTGTACCATTCCTGTATGTTTGAACCCTTGTACATGAAATTCCAGGCCAAGCTTTACAGTTCTGACCGTATTTGTATCTATTCCCCATGACATCATGATAATCGGTCGGGTTCTCAGGATACTCCATATATATCCTGCCAGTTTTAGATCATAATTTCTGTTCTCCATATTCTTTCATTGAGTATAGGTTATAATATTCTGTATAAATTCTCTGGTAATCTTCCATTTTCAGGTCAGGAAAAACAGAGTGATACATGTAATACAGGTCTTCCACACTCCATATATCTTCCTGGTCGAGCAGGGCGAATATTTCATCTACAGCTTCATCGAATTCATCATAGATGCCCCTTCGCCTTCCCTGTATTTCAGCCAGGTGAGGATAAGTTTCAGTACAATTCTCAATGATATGCTCCACCAGTCTTAGACACCCCATGATATCTTCTTTCACCGTAAATTCATGATCCGTATGTGGCTCGTAATATCCACAACTAATATTGACACAACTAATCCCGAGTCCTTTGTCTTTCAATGCAAGAATATCAGTCATCATCCCGTCCGTTTCCTTATATCCGAATTCCTCATGTCCGGTAGCTTTCAGGAAATCAGGAGAACAGAGGGAAGTCCGGCTAATTTCAGTAATAATATCCTGCTCCCCTTTTCTGTCCGGTTCTATAATAAACCGGCAGTCAGTAAAGAAGTCAATCACCGCTTTCGCTGAACCGACACATCCTTTCTCTTCACTGACGAAGAAGGCCAGTTTCAGGGTTTTGTACTTTTCCAGACATTTGAGCGCTATCCAGATTCCATTCTTGTCATCCGCTCCGAGTCCTTCCTGTCTTTTATTTCGGGAGCTGTATCCGAATATAATTTCCTCGGTCTCAATAGCCGTGAAATCTTTTGAATGCAACCTCTGCACCTGGTCAAGATGTGCTACGATACAGGGATATGATTCCGCGTCTCCCTTTGTTATATACAAATTCCCGATTTTATCAGTTTCAAGTTTTGCACCGGGGATTCTTTTTATATAATCCCATATAAACTTTGTCATCGCCCGTTCTTTTCCGCTCGGGCTATAAATCTGATATAATTTCTTAAGTAATTCCATAATTTTTCTTTTTTGTGGGTTAAACAGTCATTTCATTCATCTCGTATGTATAAGGCAGTCCGGTTTCTTCATCTATTCTGTTATAGAATATACCGTTCAGTTCATGAAGTTCTCCTCTCGCCAATAATCTATTCCCGGACTCAACCGATATGTTTTTCTCCTCATATTCACAGAGGATATTGTTCCATACCTGATACGTGGTTATGTCTTCTGCATACTCATAATATTCCTCATCATAATCGGAATAATACCAGTTTGCTTTCTTGTATGTTTCCTCTGCTTTTTCCCTGCATTCTTCACAACAATAGTCCTCATCGGTTATTTCTGAATCACATTTGTCTTCTTTCAGAAAATTCGCTTTACATTCGGGACATTGCAGTACATCGGAATCATGATGGTACTCTTCCAGTCTGTCTACCCATGTAAAGTCTTCCAGATTCTCTACATCACAATAATATTCCTGCCCATGATAGTATACAACTCTGGTTGCCTGACAATGATAGTCATGGAAGTCATCGTATTCCTCCTCCTCTTCTTCTTCGCCATTTATAGAACCGTCCGTAACATCCAGTCCAATGTCTCCATGTCCATAATTATCAGCTATTCTATTGCACTCGTCATACCACTTGAATGAGTCCTGATAACTTAGTGGATCGTCATGGTCCAGGTCAC
>OLIT01000890.1_pt1 | contig 28400 bp, 19 predicted proteins | sample 1601341 | NCBI WGS metagenome assembly OLIT01 (sample SAMEA2452121, study PRJEB22498) | human gut metagenome | biome: human feces; feature: human gut; material: feces | place: Australia | collected 2012
GTTAGGAAAGAAACCGAAAACAGGATTAAAACGATAAGCCCATGAAACCGAACATGAAAAAGAAATTCGATTTTTCCGCGGAAATGAGTGAAGCGGAAGCCATAAAAGCCACTCCCAAGAATGAATATCTGGAGGAAGAAAAGCGGTTACTCGATATCAACGCAAAGGAACTTGTCAGCCTGAATGACAACGTATATAAGCTGAGAACAGAAGTTGAAAATCTATCCGACTCTATACATGAGTGCAAACCTATTATTTCTGAAGAAATACAGAAGTTAGCAGTAGAATTCGGTGCGACCCTTCTATACAATTTTCTCAGCCAGATTGAGAGCAAATGTAGGGAAGCCGAGCGAAGAATAAAGAAAGCCAGCAATGCCATCCCCATCCCAGATACGGCATTCTACATTTTGATTACCATTGTAGTTGCTCTATCTTCTTTTTTCGTGTGCATGATAGTAGCTAATGCAGAGATTTTGCATTCCGGATTGATTTGGAAGGCTGTTATTGGTTGTATTCTTATGGTTGTTTTGGGGATTGGTATTGCTGTAATTATACAGAAGTTTTCGGACAGGGATAAATAAACGAAAAGTCTCAATCGGATAGGAATGCTATCGGTTGAGACTTTATTTTATTCGTTATCAAACAATCCCTTTTCTTTCCATAACTTTAGTTATAAATTCCTCTATTCTCTTGCATTTGATTTAGTGATTACGTTTATGACTTACACGAAGTTTATCATCATCTTCTCTATATGATGAGATATATCCAATAGTTTTTAGCTTCCCTAAAAGCATTTCATTCATGTGATTATTTTCTATAGTAGCCTTTTTTGATTTATCTGTAATACTTCGATAAGAATCGCCTAAAGACTCTATTAATTCTGTCACAATGTCAAAATCATCTCTAAACTTTTCAACCAAGTCTATCAAAAAAGACAATCGCTCTGGCAAATTAGTAGAGGCGACCAAAATGTTCTTCTCTATGTCATAATCAAATTTTTCAATATTGTTTTTCAACACAGGAAGAGTGATATTTGCCAATTCGTTATCCCACACAATATGAGGAAGAAAATGTTGAACTACACTTAGAGCTTTTTCACCGATTACTCTTGGATTTTTCATAAGATGCTTGTATAGCCTCATATCTGTAGGCAACTCCTCTATTTCTATAATACACTCATCCAAATACTTATCTACATAATAAGTAAGTACATCACTATGATTGTCTCTAATTGTTGTCGTATAATATGTGCTATATGGAAGCATATCAGCACAAAGTAACGACTTAAAATGAGCGTTATCTACACTGTTAATATCCGCATCCTTAAATGTAACTCCATCAAAGATTTTGACAAGTTTATCGTATACCAAAATTTCAAAATCTGATGTCAATAAAGCACTGTGTGCCAGTAGTTCTTTCTGAGTATCATCCAATTCAGATATATCTGTTAATTCATCAATATGTTTGGTAATGAATATTCGCAAACTGGAAATCATTACATTATTCTGACTCTCATAAAATGCATATATCTCAGGCCATGCTGGTATAACTATATCAACTTCAATAGCGAACTCCCACTGTATATTGTTAACATCGGAAAGAGAAACTTTATTCTGTTGCCCAGAAAGGTATTTGCGTTTTGTGTCCTCTGTTATATCCTCAGAATTAATAATTTCAAGAATAATTCCCACACTCTCTTTTTTTGCCGTATCTGTAATAAATACATTATTTAGTGCATTGTCAAAACATTCATCTATATAATCTGATATAGATTTAGCTGATTTACAGCTCCTCAGTATTGTAACATTTAAAGGATAATTATCCAATGTTTCCACCCTCTCATTTCGATAATGAACAAATGCGCATACAACATTTTCTGGTGTCAACATATATGCTTTGTTTTCTACAACATACTCAAGCAAACACCTAGACTCTGCATCTATATCTGTAAAAATCAGTTTTCCATTCGACACTATTTGTTTGATTGTATCAAAACCTATGAGATCTACTCTATGAGATATAAATGCGAAGTGTTTATTCAACCAGTTACGACTTTCTTTGGTGGAATGGTTCAATTCGAGGAATCGTAACCAAGACTCGAATAATTCATCGGAATTCTGTTTCACGAAGATCTTCCATAATCCATCAACGATACTGCCCAAATGGTTGAAAAGCGAGCTTGAATCTTCAACTGATTTATAGAAGTCAATCAAAAAGTCCCACTTTTTATTATGCATAATAACTTGTGCTATCGAATGAAGTTTTGAGTTATTTGCTTCTTCAAGATGCTGACAAATACAATCGACCACCTGAATATTCAATATACTTACATCGTTGTAACATTTATCAGGAATGTTTTTTACGCACTGCCCTACTTTATCTATATGATAGTCATACGGCAAACTATGCCGAAGTTTTAATTCAAGGATAAAATCATGGTCGTGCTTATTAATTGACTTACCAAAAAAGAAAGATATATAATCAAAGTAATCTTCATTTATAAGTCCTTCTTTCAAGAAAACTTCAAGCATTTTAGAGACATTGAGTTCACTAAAAATTTTATGCGTCTGCATATCAACATCCAGCAACAGTTCTTGTATTGGAGTAGCATAATGATTATTACGAGATAATTCTAGTATCTTGATTTGTTCACGATATCTTTTTTCCCCTTCTCGCAAGGCTTCTAATCGCTCATGGTAGGTAAAGGTAGAATTAACTATTTTCTCTATTTGACTGAATTGAATATTGCAACTATCTTCAGATGTATCATAATAATATCTAACACCATAATATGTGTTAGTTTGATGCCTCTTAAAACATTGATATCGAAATGAGGATTGCGATATAAAGGAATTAAATAACGTTTCATTTTCTGCGATATCTTCAAGAGGTATAAAATTGTTTTCGACAAAAAACAAAAAGGCATTATTTTCATTTTGTTTTGATAATTTTCTACGATACCCTTCAATATAAATCAGCCTTAATTCTTTTTCTTGTATGGCATGTGTCGCTTCTAAAGATTGAAGTTTTTTAGTTATTCCATTAATACGCTCGTCAATCTGTCTATTGCGCTCAACCAATAATTCACTTTTCTTATGCAAACAATCATACAAAACACCCTTTCCTTTATGCAGATCAGCAAAATCTTTTGGATGGTAGTTTTTATATACAATCATTGCAAGAAGTTTGTTTTGATCAAGTTTCTCATCAAGTTTTTCTCTATATTGGGCATATTCATTGACAATATTCTTCAGTAATCTCATATCGTCAATGAAAAAAGCCAAACTGTCTATTACCTCGACATTAAGATCTGAATAGCCTTTTATCTCTAGTTCCTCTTTCAGTTTGTCTGCCGAGTTTGAAGAATTGATTATTGGGATTACAGTTGTGATATAATCAAAGAATTTAGTACGTTCTTCATCAAAAAACATATCATCTTTAACCGCATAAATGAACGTAACTTTACGCCCCACAGAGTTTGACTGATTCAAGAGTTGATTTACCTCTCTTAACTTAAGAAAAATATCCGTATTATCAAATCTATCTAAATCTTCTATAATCACAACATTATAATCAGTAACCTCAAAGAAATAGACAATCTCATCCATGTGCTTATTGAAAACGGATGTATCTTCTTTGTTTTCTTTTAATTCAATCTCTCCATTCTTTAGATTTAACTTATTCAGTTTACTATTACTCAATGATTTGACAGTCTTTTGAACGAATATTATTGTTGCAACAAATATATATGATAGAGCAAAAATATCAGACCATTTATTTAATACTGGATTACTTAAGCGATTGCAAATCCAATCCACCTCCAAAAATGATGGTTCAAATACAATAATTAAGGCAACAATATAAAATATTATTGCAAAAGATAAAGCATATTGAGCCCAAGTTGATTTATGATAAATCCTTTTTAATCTGGAGTTATAAAGCGTCTCTTGTTTTTCTTTATAAATAAGTTGTTGAAGAATGCTGTATTCAATACGATTATTCATCGTATCAATATCTATTTTATTCTTTTTATCATCTAATGGTGACTTTAGAGTAGCAAGAGATATTGAAAGATATTTGTATTTACGATAGTCTTTCATCAAAGAGCGAAGAATGGAACTCTTACCGGATCCATAAGGACCAGTAAGAGCAATGTTCAATATGTCTTTCTCTTCTAGTTTTCGTGCAAGATTCAAAACACTCCTATACTGCTTCTTATCACTTTCACTATCACGATTAAGCAGAGCAGGAGTTAATGATACTTGTTTATCATCCTCCATCGAATTATTTGCACATATTTTCTTCCAAAATCTCCAGTTCATTTATTTTCAGCTATTTATTAATCATATTTTTCTAGTTTGTTACAGATTGCTATCTATATTAAAGCAACACCAAATTCACGGATTGTTTCTTCGCTATCTCTTCCTGAGACAGATTTGCCTGTCGCTTGCTCTATTCTGTCAAGCAATTGTTTTGCTCGATCTATGAAATAAGCATTGAAATCATCTAATGCAAGATGAGCATAACTTACCTTATGTGACTCTATAGCTTCCTGTATCTCAACTTGTTTTAATCCCTTATTTGCCATAGTTCCAATATAGGTACTTGGTGCATGTCCTCCTATTGAACGATTGGAAGATGCATAAATTGGAGTCTTATTAATGACAGAATTCCATTTTATACGTGGAAGGTTATTTTTCTCGCAATAAGTTTGAGGGAATATATGATGAATATCAGCATCTTCATCAATGTAAGATGCTATATCCATACGATGACCTGTCATAAAATCAAGTGGTGAATCTTGTAAGATAAGTGCCATAACACCTTTGTACGCTGCACTATTCCTAGTCTGCATGGTCAATAAACGAGTTGGTTGTATATTGGAACGATATACAGTCTCTGGCATTTCACCACCTTCCATCCAACGGAATACGCCCATTATATCAGTTGCAAATCTAGCTTCATTGGCACCCCCATATAGTTCACCCATTACGCCACACCAATACCAACGAGACAATAATTCCTGTTTGCTTCCAAGATGCAACATTTTTTTATTTTCGTTGTCGTATGCAAAGATTGCAGCAAGTGGAATAAGTTGTGACGAATATGGAAGATCTCTGGAACGGAAAATCCCCTGATGTACTAAGAAATCAGCTGCATCACAGAAACCTTTAATCAAAGCGTCATGATACTTCAAATAATCTTTCAATTCAAGCCTAAGAATGTCTTTTTTCTTACATGTTACAGCCACACGCTCATCATCACCTGAAACCACTCTTTTATAATATGATACCAACAGAGTCATTGCTGCCAAAAAATTAGCGCCAGTGATTTCTTTCAATAGCTCGCCATTTACTTTTTGAGCAAAAATATGACGAATGGTCTCCCAATCTTTTCTCAATTCATGTCCTTCAGCAGCAAATGTAGCTGTGACGAGTTCGAAAACCGTAAGAGGTACACCACCAGTGTTTACATTCTCAAAAATCTGGCAGACAGCTTCTTTCGGGGTTTCTTTATCAAGCTGAATTATAGGTATGTTATACTCTAAAATTGGGCGAAGAATCTGCTGTGAGAAATCACGGAATAAATTTCTATACTCTCTATCACCTTTGTAATAGTCTTCCATATCATAATGCCAATCTTCCGTATCATTATGAGAAAACGTAATATTCAAGGGAAACATCAGGTTCTCAAATTCTTTCTCTCTTGTGGATAAGTCCAGCGTTACATCACGACCAATATTTGTTGTAAGCTGTTTCTTCTCTGATACAGATATGATTGCTTCCAATCTGTCCGCAGTAGAGTCTAGACATTTACGAATATCTAGATAATAATAGCGTTTGATAATTGTATCTCGATTGGTCTCTAATCGAGTATTAGTTGCTTTCTTACTTTTCAAGACCTGATATAAGGTTGTGAGTCGCTGTTGTCCATCGAGCACAAGCCACTCAGGTGTAACTTCTGATATAGAATCCACACCTTCAAATGTGCGATACTTAAAACGGATATGCTCACCACCATTAGCCAAAAACATCGCTGCACCCATTGGGAAGCCAGATGTGATACTTTCTATTAGTTTACATATCTTCGTGTCATCCCAAACCCAACTACGTTGAAAGTCGGGTAATTGAGCCTTACCTTCTTCAACCATTTTTAGAAGGTCATCAAGTTTCTTATCGTGTGATTCAACAGCCATAACAAATTTATTTTATCAACCAATTAATAATACATCTCAATATACTGATAAGCCTTATCAAAAACTTCTTGATCTTTAATCTGGTAGTTAACCCACAGAATAGAACGTAGTTTCTTTTTTATCTCTCGCTGAGCTGTAATGCTTTTAAAAGCATCTTTAAACTTACGTACAATAGCTACCACATTTTCATCTATATCAGCAACTACACGTTCTACAATGATAGGAGTATCCTCAGTTCTAATTGATTCAAACAACTCCGTAAGAGCAGCTTTAGCTTGTTCCCTCTTGTCAAGAGGTTGATTTGAGTTTTTTTCTTCCTCAAGCACTTCTTTAGCAAGGGTGAGCAATCCTCGGAGGAAATCAATACTAGTTATAAGATTTTCCTCCATATGACGGCGCAGTTCATCCAACTTCTCAGCAAATGCCTTGTAATTGGGGTCTCCATGATGCTCTCCTAACCTCAAACGAAGCATTTTTTCCACTTCCAATATCTTTTTAGGATTGTCTTTGGCTTGCTCCAACACCATATCAATTACATCTCCATCTACCACAAGATCCTCAAGTGGAGTCCCAATATCAATTGTATCAATGTTACGATGAATGATTTCAATGGTTTTAGCACCCAATAAAGTCCATATGAGTGATCCTCCGGTACTAACAGGACGTACACTTTGATATACCTGAGCCAGCCAAGTATAATCCGCCTGATAAGCAGCCAGCATTGCATCCGGGCTTACTGTTTCCCAAGCTTTAGCCAATCGTGAAAAATGTTTTGCAAAATTCGTTTTTGTAGACTCATCAAGTAAACATTGCTGGGCAGCTTGCAAACCTTCCCAACCACCGATTGTCCGGTCTACACCAGGGAAAAAGTCAATACACTCTTGCAAAAATTGAGGTATCAACACTTTTATCTCATCAATATTCTTTACAACCGTTTTTACCGTCTCCTCATCAAAAGCAAGGCTTTTGGCTACATTATCAAATACACCAACGAAATCTACAATCAGACCACATTTCTTATCAACATTGTACTTTCTATTCGTACGGCAAATAGCTTGTAACAACGTATGATCCTTCATTGGTTTATCAAGATACATACATTGCAAAATTGGAGCATCAAAACCTGTCAACAGCTTTGAAGTGACAATCACCATTTTAATCGGTGACAATGGATCACGGAATTGGTCAAGAAGTTTTCTTTCTTGTTCTCTATCACGACGGTATGCTTTATACTCATCAGCTTTATCGCCAGCCGTATGCATAACGATAGTGGTTGCATCTTCCGAACCCAAAAGAGCATCAATCGCTTTCTTATATTTCACACAGCAGTCTCGGTTATATACCACGACTTGAGCTTTCATTCCAGTGGGCTCTACATACTCTTTGAAGTGATTTACAATATAACGTGCGACATCGTTAATTCGCTTCTCTGCTGTAAAAAATGCTTCAACAGAAGTTCGTTTTACTAATTCGTTCTTTTCGTCCTCGGATATTTGATCGGTCAGTTCATCAAATTCTTCTTGTAATTGAGTTTCGTTAAGATGCATCTCTACCGGCACTGTTTGGAAATTCAATTCAAGCGTAGCTCCATCTTCAACAGAATTTTGGAAAGTATATTTTGAAATATATCCACCTTTCTCTAAATCCTCATCAGCTCCAAAAGATTGAAAAGTATTCTTATCTCGTTTATTGATAGGCGTTCCGGTAAGGCCAAAGAAAAATGCATTAGGTAATGCATTGCGCATTTTTTGTCCTAAATCCTTTTCCTGAGTTCGGTGTGCTTCATCTACCAATAAAATGATATTATCTCTTTCATTCAGTACACTATCAACATCTCCGAACTTGAAAATTGTCGTTATCAGAATCTTGCGCTGATCCTGCTTGAAAAATGCAACTAACTCATCTTTTGTCTTTGCAGATTCTATATTAGGAATATCAGCACGAGTAAAATCGCCCGTTATCTGATCTTCCAAATCAATACGGTCATCAACGATAACAACTGTGGGAGCATGTAATTCGTTCTGCAAACGTAATTTTTGGGCAGCAAATACCATCAACCATGATTTTCCCGAACCTTGGAAATGCCAAATAAGACCTTTCTTCGGACCTTGTTTCTCTCGATATGTATTTAAGACACGCTGAACAATAGCTTCACCACCTAGATATTGTTGATAACGGCAAACTATTTTTATTTTTTTGCCTGATGATGTTCCTGTAAAAACACTATAGTAACGATATATATCAAGCAGTCGGTTTGGTTGAACCAACCCCATTACGTTACTTTTAACCGACTCTATTGTACCATGCTGACGACTTTCATCATTAAACCAAGGTCCCCATTTGTCAACAGGGGCACAGATGCCGGCATATTGAAGTTCTTTACCTTCTGTAGCAAAGGTTAATATATTCGGAACAAACATTTCTGGAATGCTCTTTTCGTAATGCAGCATATCAATGGCTCCGTCAGCCCATGTTATCTGAGGGCGAACAGGAGATTTTGCTTCACCAACACAAACCGGAATTCCATTTATCAGATAAACCAAATCCAAACGTTTACCTCCTTCAACAGAACTACGTGGAAACTCCCATTGATTGGTCACTACACAATAATCTTCGACCGCATCTTCGCTAAAGAATCTGATAGGTATATATTCACCATCCTTTCCAAAAGGCTCTGTGTTTTCATTAAATAATAATGTACGAAAACGGTCATTGGCAGTCACCAATTCATCATAATTACCTCCACAAGTAATAGCAGCACGGAGTTTATAAATAACTTGCTCCGCTTGTTGACGTGTTATTGGATTTAACCTGACAAGAGCTTCCAATAGCCATGATTCAACAAGGACAGAATCAGAACTACGAGGTATATCCTGTGACTTTACATACTGCCAACTACTTTGGGTTGCAGCTTCTATGAGCATTTGCTCCACTGTATTGTCTTCGTTAAACATATCTATGGTTTTTATTGTTATCAATTTAATAATTAAGCGATTTTCCCTAATTCGTCACTCTGTATGTCATTCAAATATACTAAAGCTTTTTGAATGACAGATTTTGATTTGTCGGCTTGTCTATATATTGCTTCAAAACGCCTTTGTTCCTCCATCGCAGGCAATCCAACCATAAAATGGTCCAGATATGAAGCACTAACTCTTTTCTGCCCGCCTGTTCCAGACATATTTTTTGCAGCACGCTCACGAAATATAGGCATTCGTGTTAATGCTAACAGCCAATAGGGACTAGATATTCCGTTAATTGGCCGCAATACATGAAATTCTGTAGATCCCATTCCTATACCATTTGTAAGTCCATGTACAATAGCTCCTTTGCCATTCTCCATACAAGGTGTAATTTTGGCAAACAAGACATCATTATTCTCAAAATATGTAAAGCCTTTTTTTACTTTTCCATATTCTTCGTCAGTCATATCTACCAAATATCCATCCTCACTTACCGCCGGCATAGGAATAAAAGAGACTTTATCGGTGTCGCAAAGAGCAATGTTAGGACGTCTTGGATTTAGAATACAACATTCTCCTAATCTTTTCAACTCATTCTTCTGATTTAAAGAAAGAGGATTCCCAAACATCTCGATAAATTGCGATTTGAAGTCGCCAAATTTTGATTTATCGGCTTGTTCTGCAATTGTAACAAACGCTTTCTGATCCTCATCTGATGCATTTGGAATGCCGATTTCCAAATATTTACTCATGTTGAGATTCTGAATTCCTGTCGTCTTGCTTCCCATGCTTCTGATTGCAGTTCTATTTGTCTGATAGAAGTAGTATAATGCATAGAATGCAAACCTTGGATCAACGTCTTTGAATCTCAAAACCTGCGTGAAGTTATTGCACAAAAACAAGTTATCTTCTTCAAATAGCACAACTCTACCCACCGGATTATCAGCAGTTCCACCTGATCTTTCAAGTATGGTATCGTACTTTTTAATTTGCTTTCTAACTACCTTCCTATCTTCAATGCTGCGGGTAACAACATCTGCAAGATTCAGCTTTCCTGAGTTTGTGAAGTTTGTAGTACGTATAACCTTTACTCCATTACCATCCTTATCTTCAGTACCCCATTCACCAGGAAAAGAATCATCAATATAATCTTTTACAGGAGTAGTTTCCATGCCATAAAATATCTCGATAAATTGCGACATACTAACCAATAAATTTACGGTGAGACATTTTTACATTTGTCTGATTCACCATAGCATATTGCAATGTTGTATCAAGACTTTGATGCCCTAAGAGATGCTGGACCTGCTCTATAGGCATACCTTTATCTATCGCCATTGTCGCCAACGTACGGCGAAATTTATGAGGATGCACCTTAGGAATATTCAATTCACGCCCCAAACGACGTAAACGTATTTCCACACCACTTATCTGTAAGCGATCGTAAGGTGCTAATAATGAAACAAACAGGGCAGGATTGTCATCTATCCGTTCTGCCAAATAACGTTGTAAATGTATCTTTGTACGAGCATCGAAATAAACTCGACGTTGCTTATCTCCTTTACCGGTAACGATGCATTCCCGGTTTTCAAAGTCTATATCGTTCCGATTGAGTTTGACCAACTCCCCGACACGCATACCAGTAGAGGCCAACAAATCAATCAAGGCTAAATCGCGAATACCTTCGCAATGGTCACGCATTTGTTCTAACGCTTCATCGGAGTATGTTTCTTTGACTGTTTTTCCGACTTTTACTTTATGAATCCGACGTACCGGACTCTTCACAATATAATCCTCATCCTCAAGCCATGAAAAGAAACTTGACAAAATGCGACGTATATTGTCTACCGTAACCTTTGTAGCACCGCTTGTCTGCTGATAATCATTTAAGTAATTACGCAAGTCATCAGTAGTGATATGGCGAATATTTTTTTCTATTTTCCTGATAGCATTATTTAATGTACTTCGATAATAGTGCATCGACTTATCCGAACAACCTTCGACTCGTTTAGCCGACAAAAAACTATCTATTAATTCACTATTACCACTGCACTCTTCATTGTTCTTAGACGACACGTTGATATCACGAAAGGCATAATCTAGCACCTTTCGTAATTGACTCATTTGCTCATTGTTTAAAACTCCCAGCATAGCCTGCTCTATGTCATTAATCAGATTCTCTATCATATTATTAATAAATTTGTTATCCAATTAAGCCGCAGCTATCAACGTATCTCTCTTATTCTATCCGTTTATTAAACTCTTTATGACTTTATCGATATTTTCAATACACTGCTTCAACTCAAATTTTGATTTATCGACCTGTTCTGCTATGAAAACGAATTCAAGTTGTTTGTCCATTGGCGGTAAGATACAATCAAAGTTTCTTAACTCAGTGAGCGGCATTCGTGGCATTTTAGTACCTCCAGCTATATCATTTGCATAATTAACGAACTGATTACCCCGCAACAGATGACTCAAAAATACTTTATGCAATTTACTAGGCTCTGGACGTAATGGAACCAGTTCTGTCGTTGCCATTCCAGGCTCATCTGGTATCACAACCTTGTTTAAATAAGGCCTTAATTTTGAGAATAGTACATTCCCTTCATCAAAGGATTGAACAGATAAAGCATTCTCAACATCTTCATAGACCTTCTCTATTATCCTACCAGTATTTGATTCTATCATATCAAGATTCAATAGCCAGATTTTGCCAGATAGTTGCTCTTTAGAAGGCATTTCCGGGGCGACATCTTTAATCTTAGCAGTCTTCCAACCTTTTGTATTCGTAACAGGATTACCAAACATCTCGATAAATTGCGATTTCACCATTTCATCAGTGGCAACAAGTAGTTTCTTATAAGCCTCCTTCAATCGATAGGCTGCCCATAATTTATCAACAAGAACTTTTTGTTCCTCTAATGGAGGTAATTCAAACTCAAAATCAGCCAAATCAGAAAATAACACATAAGGATTTGTAGAACCTTTTGATTTAGCTATCGACCAAGTCGTAAAATCCTTTGATAGCATAATGAACGGCAACAAACGTTGCTCAAATGCATGAGGATCTTTCGTTTCAAAAACAAAAGTAGTATTAGCACATACTCCTTCAAAATCAGCAACTGCTATTTTCTTTAGATATGTTCTTCTTGAACCATACAAAATCTGACCTGGTTTAAATACACGAATAAAAGCAGGTCCAACATCATCTGTTGTAAAACATCCTTTCCTATGTATGGTTAAATCCTCCGAATCCATATGATCGCCTGCAACATAGTATTCATACGGATTATTTAGACGATCTATATTTATCTTCACATCTTTAACGACATCTCCAAACTTTACCCTACTCATATTTTAGCATACTTAAAAGATTAGCAACTTCGATATGCATTGATCTTGAAGCCTCAATCCATTTTGGGAGTGATTCATCCAAAATGTATATTTCATTTGTTCCTTTTTGCTTGACATAACTTTGTATACTAAGCAAACTCTTATTATTATCTATATCATTTATATCAGCAACTTTTGCAAAATATTCTATATCTTCAAAATTTTCATAAGCAGAAATAATTTTCTGGATGTGAGTATTTTCTAAATAACTTTCAGCATTCTTTCTTGATACCTCTCCTTTTGCGTCAATAAAAATAACTTTACCTTTATGACTATCTTCTTTTCTATTTTTGCAGATAATAATACAAGCCTCCATAGAAGCATTAAAAAATAGATTAGGACCAAGTCCAATTACGCAATCTACAATATCTATTTCAACTAATTTTTTGCGCAACTCATATTCTTCATCACGAAATAGTACACCATGGGGAAACAATATAGCACACCTACCAGTATTTCTATCCATCGAAGCAATAATATGTTGAAAAAATGCATAATCAGCTCTTCCTTGCGGAGGCGTTCCCAAGAAATTACGTCCCCACTTATCATTCATGAATTTTTCACGATTCCATTCTTTGATTGAATAAGGAGGATTTGCCAGAACAATGTCGAACTTACGAAGATGGCTGCCATCCAAGAATGCAGGATGCTCCAACGTATCTGCACATGCAATCGAAAAATCTTCAACTCCATTCAAATAAAGATTCATTCGTGCAATAGAAGAAGTCAAGCCATTCACCTCTTGTCCGAACACCTGTACACTCTGCCACTCTGCACCTTTGTTGCGAAGATAGTCTAAACATTTAACCAACATACCCCCGGAACCACAAGTTGGGTCATAAATGCTTTCATTCGGTTGTGGCTGCAGTATCTCAGCCATAAGTTGAACGACTGTTCTATTCGTATAGAACTCCTGAGCAGTATTTCCGGCATCATCGGCAAACTTTCCAACAAGGTATTCGTATGCCTGCCCCATCTCATCGGCAGGACAAGCCTTTAGGCTCAACGTATATTTAGAAAAATCCTCAATCAACGAAGTAATGATATTATCAGGCATCTTCGCCTTATTGGTCCAGCCATCCTTAGGTCCGAAAATACCTTCTAATCCTCCGATTTTTCTACCATCCATTTCCTTAGCAGGATTGGCTTGCTCAATGGCAATAAATGCTTCGACTAATTTATTACCAACATTTTCCGTCACCTCACGAACATCTCTCCAGTGCGCACCATCAGGAATACGGATGGGGAGATCTTCTACTTGCATACCTGCATACTCAACTCCTCCTTCACACACAAATCCTTCAAACTGTTCATCATAAACATCGGAAATGCGTTTGAAAAAAAGCAAAGGGAAAATATACTCTTTATATCCTGCAGCATCAATCTGACCACGCAAATGAGTGGCAGCCGCCCAAAGGAAACTTTTAAGTTCATCGAGCGTAATAGGGTCATCAGGAAGACGATATTGTTTTACTTTTTCTGCCATATTGATTATGCGTTAATGAGTAATGAAAATTCGTTCTCCAATCGCTTCACATCTGCGTATGCTTGTTTGAACTCAGCCAACACTTCCGCATAAGGACGAATTTCCTCCTTGTGGTAAACCACATAGCGATTGGGCGAAAGATTATACTCTTTATCTCTTATCTCCTGCAATGTAACGATTCGAGAATAGTCCTCTTCATCGGAGTAATTTTGATAAAGTGAATATAACCTATCTATATCATTCTCTTCTAAAATATTCTGCGCTCTCTTTTGAGTTAGAATTTTGGAACCATCTATCATCAAAATCCGTCCGGAATGATGAGCCTGTTTCATTCTTCGTATTATCAAAAAGCACGGTGAAAGTCCAGTTCCATAAAACAATTTATCTCCTAATGTAACAACGGCTTCTATCAAATCACTTTCGACTAATTGTTTCCTTATTTCTGCTTCTTGATTTCCACGAAACAGAATACCTTGCGGCATTACAACAGCCATACGCCCCTTGCCGGAAGACATAGAACATATCATATGCTGAATCCACGCATAGTCACCACAACTATCACTCGGTGTGCCATAGATATTGCGCTTATATTTATCTGAACTCCATTCCGTTGCTCCCCAATTTTCAAGAGAAAATGGGGGGTTTGCTATAACACAATCGAATTTGGCGATATTACCACCTTGAAGAATTTTTGGGTCTCTCAATGTGTCGCCTTGCATTACATTAAAATCAGATGCACCATGCAGGAATAGATTCATTTTAGCAATGGCCGCATTCACGACATTCTTTTCCTGTCCGAATATACTTCCGCAGCAAAGAGAATCATCGTGCATATATCGTATAGCTTCGATAAGCATTCCTCCACTACCACAAGCAGGATCATATACAGTTTCCCCCGGTTGCGGATCGAGAATATGCACTAATAATCTCACAACAGAACGAGGAGTATAAAACTCTCCAGCTTGAGCCTTACTATCATCGGCAAACTTCTTCAATAATATTTCATAAGCATCACCCATTAAGTCCGCAGGGTAATCCTTATTACCAAGTTTTCGTTTTGATAGATGTTCTATCAGGTCACGAATCTTGCTATCATTGAGTATTGCTTTGTTAGTCCATTTCTGAGATGAAAACATAGATAGCACCCCATACAATGTATCTGGGTTTGCTATCTCTATCTGCCTCATAGCACCGACTATGGCAGCTCCAAGATTTTCTGTACGCTCTCGGACTTCTTGCCAATGACAACCATCAGGAATAACAAAACGATGTTGTTCTGGCAGAGATGCATACTCCTTATCACCACCACTTGATATTAAAGCTTCTTCTGTTTCTTCATCATAAACATCAGATATCCGCTTGTAATAAAGTAAAGGCGTGATATAATCCTTAAAATTATCTTGGCTTACAGGACCGCGTATTATATTACAGGCCTCAAACAAGAAATTGTATAAGTCCTGTGCACCTGTAAGCTCTTTATTTATTGTTTTTTTTGCCATCTAATAACTCTGTCAAATCGTAAATTTGATATCTCTTTACTTCATTAACTCTACAACATTTTCCGACAACATTGCATTCCCAGCATCATCTTTCGGAGCGTTCTTAAGGAACAGTACAGGAACGATAGTGTAGTTCTTAGCAAACGGCAACAGATTAGCTTTGCGGAGAAGCTCAGCAGTTAGCTGTTTGCCATTCTCCCCTGTTGTCCATTTACATTCTCCGACCAACAGATACTTTTTATCGAGCGATTCAGCCATCACGTCAAATTCAACTTGTTCCGGCTTCTTATCCTCATTGAGAACAGAGCCCCACCAGCGTTTTGCTTTGCCATAAACTACTCCATTAACAAGATTTCCTGTTACGGCATCCCGACACAGTTTTTCCCATTGCATACTCACATACTCAGAGAAATGAGCAGTCAAAGCCTGTTCTATGGGTAAGCGACGACCAAGTTCAATGAACGAACGATTAGGGACAACAAACTGATAGTAGAATGCCATAAACGGATCGGCAATCTTGTAGAGGCTCTTTTTCGCATTCTTTTCATCAATCCCGAACGGAACATCTTTTTCCAAAAAACCGAGATCAACAAGTTTCTTCAATGGACGCGACAGATTAGTTGCAGGTTCATTGCATCGTGCAGCAATTTCGGAAAGACGGTTTGCACCAGTACCGATATAAGACATTATTGTCGAAGTCTTGACTATATCCTTAACATCATCCTGAAACAGTTTTACCGGCTCCTCATAAAGAGTCCCATTTACAGAAAGGATATTATGCCACATGGCATCATCAAGCGAAATTCTGTTTTCCCTCAGTTCCCAATAGCGCGGCACACCGCCCCATATAGCATACTCTTCAATAGCGTTCATCGCATTAAGGTTCAATGCCTCCTGAATATAGGGTAAACGTATAGGGGTAAGTCTCATTATCTCATCAGCACGACCATAAAGAGGCGCAGTAGAATCAAGAAACAACCCATACATCATATTTTGTGATGAACCACAAAGCACCAGATTATACTTCAACTGTTTCTCATCAACAAGTTTCTGCAATACAGACGGCAGTTCAGGAGATTGCTCCACAAGATACGGAAATTCGTCCAAACACAAAGTAAAACGTTTGTCTGTTCGATAATTAACCGCACGAAACATCGACTCCCAATCGGGATACGACAACTTCTCAAAATCAGGAAACACCTGTGCTATCACTTTTGCAAGTAATGCCCTCTGATGTTGACCTTCCGAACGGTCTGCAAGGAAGTATACATCATTTTCTGACAACACCCTTTTAATAAGCGTTGATTTACCCAATCGTCTGCGACCATACATCACAACTAACGAGGATTTCTCTCTTGCAAGAGCATCCTTCAGTCGTGCTGCTTCATCTATTCTATCAACAAATTTCATATCCCACATTATTATGCAGTGCAAACATAATGTTTTTATGGCATAATACAAAATTTTAAGCTGTATTTTTTATCCTGATAGAGTCATTATCGACTTATATGCAGAAAAAAGTGAGTTTTATCTCTTTTTCGAAGCTCTTTTCCTTGTCTTCAAACTCAAATCCTGTAATGTTTTCCCTAGTTTGTCTTCTTTGGCCAACCACAGAATATCATCGTCAAGCTGTAAAGCATACAACACGCGCAAATATATTCCGATTGCCACTGTCGGCACACCTTTCTCTATTCGGGACACGGTCAACGGAGAACAGGTGGCACGTTCCGCCACTTGAGCTACACTCAGATTCCTGCGCAAGCGAGCCAGTTTAATCTGTTCTCCCACAACGGACATCTTTTGTTCTAATTTTCGGGGCAACTTAGTCCCCATTGTATTCTTTGCCATGTTAACTCATTATATAATATATAAAGATACTACTTTTTATTTATTTATTTAATGATACATTGCACATAAAAATCGCATCAAAGCCATATAATCAGTCATAGACATAATCATTTGGAATAGAATTTCAAAATTAAATGCCATCATATTATTCATAAGCACAGTATACATCTACCAACAAATAAAATACTATTCGTTATACAGGCGTAAACAAACCCTCCTTGCTATGTCTGTTTAATATTAGTTTGACCATTCAAACGAAAAGTAACTTTACTTTATCCCTGTATTCATATATACACGCATTAAAGTAAAACTAAAAGAGGGAAGAAAAGAAATAGCTCTTCCAAAATCGAAGGTCACCCAATTATAAGCTAAAAATCCGTGAACTCATTTACGATTTTGCATCCATAATCGGCGAAACAATCACAGATATGCCTTATATTTGCGAAACGGAGATTTAAGAGCAAAATAGAGCCATTTTTCTCTTTTTCCCTTCGTTTGAAGACAAACTAAGGTTAAAAGTGTTAAATCTTCAATTTTCGGCAAAAAAACAAGTAAATTTTTGAGGCTTCTATCTTTTAAGCCATAAACTATTGACAATCAATTAGCATAATATGCTGCATCGATCAATGACATTGACTAGTTCTAGCACCTTTATTATCTCTTCCGGATTGTCGTGATAGTTGATCGATTTTAAGGTGTTTGTCTCATTATCCTTATTTTTAGAGCATATCTTCACTGCTGAAGCAATCTTGCCATTTAGGATATTAATGAAAGCTGATTTTCTCAGTGACTTCTGAGCATAAAGCTCGCGGATTAAATTATTAACTCGACTATCTCGTTCTTTTGTTCTCTCTAGGAACAGCACCAACATACCAATTCGATGATAAATTTCTAAATCCTCGTACCAACTCTCAAATAATGAAAAAATATCCATTACTCTATTCCATAAATCCTTCACCAGCATTTCTCGGTTGCCACCTGGTTGTGAAAGCCATCTGTCTATAACAACATAATCAAAATGGTTATCCCTCTTGATGTCCCTGAAGTACTCATCTTCTGCTTTTTCTTCATAAATATCTTTTGCTGCAAACGATAGAAGGAAACTGATATGCGACGGATTGTTAGCATCTTCCACAGCATTTAACATCGACCAGAAAAATGGATTATGGAGTTTCTTTTCCATATTATCCCAATCAGCCGCAACTTTACTGGTCCACTGCTCCATGCTGGCATACTTCTCTCCTAAATAGCAGTCACTTTGCATAATGAGGGCCTTGACAAGTTCCGTGTCTGTTAGTTTTATCTGCCCATAATTCAGTCGATTGAATATCTCAATAGAGTCCTTTTCCAACTGTACGGGGTCATAGCAATCTTTTCTCCCATAGTCAGTTTCATACCATATTACCCTGAGATCTTTTTTATCCTCATCTGCTAAATTGGAGTTACTGTCATTGTTCATTAACATTTGTGCAAATGGGACGCGACAACGCTTATTATTGCGGAACCAATTACATATTTCGACATAGGCTTGCCGAATAAAGAAATTATCTGCCGTAAGGTATTGCTTGTCATCATCATTCAGAAAGTAGTTATTATTCAAGTAATCACTCTCCTTAGGGTCGTCAATAAACTTTGAATAGCCTATCTGATATATATTCTGATTATCACAATTATCCTCGATAGTAGTTTTCAAAGCTTGCAGGATAAGATATAATGTAGTGAGTCTTTGCTGCCCATCTATTACATCATAATGATTATCACCTATTTTATATACAACTACTGGTTGAAGGCAGTAAAACTCCTTATCTTTCAACTGATTAGCAGCTCTTCTATCAATAAAATCTTTTAAATCATTCATCAAATCTACCACTTGCTTCTTTTCCCATCTGTAACCTCTCTGGTATTCTGGGATATTGAATCTGTAGTTCAATAAGTGATAGAAATTTAGTATTCTAGGATTATCAGCCATATTATTTGAAATTCTTATAATATTCTATGAAGTTAAGATATTTTAGATTTGCTCTATCTCCAGTCAAAATCTTCATCTCGAAGTTTCTCCATAGCAATGTATTGCCATTCATCTGTATAGAAGTTTGGAGTAAAGCGTATGTGCCTATGCACCTCCTCAAACGGCAATCTAGGGCCCAATAGATTCAGCAGTTCATTGCAACCTTCACGAATAATATCAGGTTGGAAAGTGTCTTTTCCCAGGTTATAAAACACTGTTCCCATACGTTCTATCTGTTGGCATTCCTTTAATGGCAGAGAGTGGTTGTCAAGTATGATACCATACTCTTCCGGATAATTAATGGCTTGAACACCCAACAAACTGTCGTGCAATTTGTCAGTACGAACAACATCGCCAGTATATATGAAGTCACCATGGATATCCTTCAGATTGGTACAAACACCAGCAAAGATGACGGGATGTGCGTAACCTCTGCCATCACATTCATCATGGAAGGTATCGACCACGACACCCTGATTGTGGGTATCCTTCCAGATTTCATCCCGATCCCACACATAAAGCTGATCTCCGTAAAAAAAGAACTGCCCGAAATATGCATAACCGAACTTATTGTCATCAAGAACATAACGAATACGCACAAAAGGCAAGCCAGTCCGTATGCCGGCACCTATCTGGTAGAGATATTCACGGCACAACTCGCGCAGAACATCATCTGTCAACACTTCAGGAACATTGGGCTCGGACATGTATGAACACTGGTCAATAGAAGCAAAGGTCGCATACCAGACTATCCACTCTTCTGGAAATGCAACATTGGGCAATTTTGAGGCACCGGCATCATAGAAAAGCATTGCCATCTGTTTATCTGAGAATCCTGCTATTCCACATCCTATCCTGGTTAGAAGAAATCGGTTTAGCGGATGAGATTTCGCATATTTTACAAAGTCTTCGACATATGGGCGGATATCATCAACACCACCATGCATGGTCGGTATGGCATAACATTGCCCAGTTGGGCCAATACCTACTCCCCATTCAGCACCGAAATGTTTATATGCATAACGCGCAGCTCCTCCGGTATGATGCCCCTGAAGGTTTGACCCGAACACAAACACCTCGCACATTGACAGACTTTCTATCTTATCAGGAGCAAGCTTCGGGTATTTTGATTTCATATCATTTAATTTATAGGATTTTCATTGCAAATAACAACTGTTCATTTATACATTCAATAAATTCACATCAACATCAGGAATGATAACGTCAGCAAGTTTGTCGTTAACAAGAAATCCCATGTATAGCGGAATAGTAAGTATATCTCCCTCGCGTCCAACATTATATTGTCCTAGCTTAATTGCATTTTTAACATGATATACGTCCTTGTTTTTAAGAACTGTAGTCATGCTTTTTGACTTACCTGTTTTTGCTTTAATTTCAAGGATAACACATTCGCCTTTGAATCTTACCAGAAAGTCTAATTCAAGTCCGCTATCCTTATGGAGATAGTATAATTTTTGACCGGATTTACATAGAAAATCCGCCATCAGATTCTCAAAGATAGCTCCCTTGTATCCAAGAAGATTACCCTTTAAAATATCCGCCTGAGTGCCGTAGTCGAGCATTGCCACAAGGAGACCTATATCGGTAGTGTACACTTTGAAACAGTCCTTGATGGAATTTCCCTCTAACGGCAGTTCCGTGGTTTGTATGTTATAGCATCTACGTACAATCCCGGCATCCTCCAGCCATTGAATACTACCAATGTATTGAGAAGACCTTCCTCCCTTTTTTACAACTGAATACTGGAATTTCTTGTTTTCTTTAGCCAATTGCTTCGGAATAGATTCAAAACATTCACGGATATTGGGTTTATCTGCATCATCTGCATATTTGACCATATCCTCTTCGTATTCGGCAATAAGATTTCGCTGTAACTTATATATAAGTTCGATATTCTTAGTCTCAAGGAAACAATTCACCACTTCCGGCAAACCTCCGACAATGACATATCTGTACAACAACTCCATCATGGCCTTATGAACCCCCTCGGGGACAACCGTCTCGTTCTCAAAGCATGATTTTACAGAATCAATAACAGTAGGACTGATACTGTTTGCCCATAGGAACTCTTCAAAATCCAACGGGTACATGTCAATCACTGTTTCATATCCGACAGGAACTGAATCTTGTCCTACATCTTTCTTTTTCTTGCTTTGGCCGTAACCTTTCACTCCCAAAAGAGAACCTGTTGCGATAACATCGAAACGCCCGTCTATATGGAATGACTTCAAGGCAGTTCTTGCTTCCTTACATTCTTGAATCTCGTCAAGGATAATGCAGGTTTTTCCTTAAATGAAACGACTGCCCTGGATCAAAGCAGAGAGGTTGAGAATGATAGTATCAACATCTATATTGCCGGTAAAGGCAGACTTCTTGTCTGGTTCAAGAATGAAATTCATATAGACCACGCTATCATAATTCTCCCTTGCGAATTTTTGGACAATATATGTTTTTCCGCATTGGCGGATACCTTTTATTACCAAAGGCTTTCTGTCCTCGGAGTGCTTCCAATTGGCTAAATATGTTTCTATTTTCCTTTTAAGCATGGTATAATCTAATTCTCTAACGACAAAATTACACTTTTTCTAGCGAATAGGCCAATATTTAATACATTTTTTCTAGTGAATAACATCTGTTATATCACAATTTTTCCAGCGAATCAGATTCCATTTATGCACTTTTCCATCAAAATTAAGGCTTGAAAACTACACTTTTCTATGAAATCAACAACTATACTTTATCCCAGTATTCACATGTACATTCAGTAAAGTAAAGTCAAAATAATGAAAGAAAAGAGATATCTACGCCATGGAGAAATAGATCCAGTCATTTTATCTTTTGGATGCAAATTATTACACATCATAAAATTAATATCTGTACATTATGATATTTAAGACTCATCACTTAAATAAATATTAGAAGTATAATTACAAACTTTAACCTAAATTTTCCAACTATGATGTATATCCTTTCAATTGTACTCGAGGAAATGACGGGGGCTCCCAAAAGCGTGACCGCCGCAAAGGATCGTAGCTGTAAATACATCCGCAACAAAGGTCCGGTGGTTCTGTTAGGATCAGCTACTAATCCTCAGTGAAGTACATTTTCAAACAGCTCTCCTAGAATTGGAAATCTCTCACAAATGCGCAGATCCTCGCATGGAATGCGCTTGCTCTCTCACAGACTGGTAAACAAATCCTTGGCTCCTGTGCCAAGCTAACCGGTTCTAACCTCTACATGCTTCTGAACTACTGGATTGTGTATTGCGTTAGTACAGAAGTTGTCAATCCCCAACTCTCAAAGGTGTCGAGGCTCCTGCTGTCGCAACTCTAACTATCAGCACCAGCGCAATGACTCTGTAGCTCACAAGCATCACTTATTCTGTAGCCAACATCAAGTTCATCATCCAAGCATCTGTATCTCAGAGTAACAGTTTTACCAGAGCATACTGCAAGATTGCTTTATTCGCTAATCCTTACACCCCTGTAGCCCCTGCGATAGACCTCAAAGCCGCTTACGACGCCAAGAATGGTGCACCTACTGCCGCCGCTCCGAAAGTCTTCTTCAAGTGGTTCTACGTCAAATGATAGGTTACGCAAAACTCGCAGAGTAGAAAGTTACCTAACCTAAAGCTAACTATGAAACGGCTCCCAGCTCCGCAGCGATGCGATGTCGGAAGTTTTTATTATGTATCGTATGTGATATTTGCGTATATTTGTGTTCTTAAATAGAATTAAGCATATGCGATGGCGTTATCTTTATCGTAGGAGCTGATGCCGTGAAACTTTAGTGATAACAATGGAAGAACAACAAAGCAAGCACTCTCTCATCCAAAGTGTGCTGAATTACATAAAAATGCAAAGTACTGGCGCCTTTATGATAACCGGTGCTTGGGGATGTGGAAAGACCTATTTCTTCAATCATGAGATTACCGATGAATTGAAGTCACATAACATTACAACCGTCAAGGTTTCGTTATTCGGAGTAGAGAGTACAGACAAAGTACTATCAAAGATAAAGAGCGAACTTTTATATTTAAAGAGCCAAGAAAGCAAGGATGATGAAAAGAAATCAATTCTCGACACAATAAAGCGTAAATCCATCACTGCTTTCAAGAATCACAAGGATAAAATCTACGGAGGATTATCATTGCTTACTGATAAGGACTTTTCTCAAATAATTGAAAGCCTCATAGATTTCCATTCCATAGATAAGGAAAAAGTAGTGATATGCTTTGATGACCTCGAACGTGCCATACGTTCTGGCAATCCGGATACCTTAATGGGGATGATAAATGATCTGACCGAAAATCAGGGCTTCAAGGTTATTGTGATGGCAAATGAGGGCTTTATGAAGCAGACAGATAAACAATCTCTTCAGTTCAAGGAGAAAGTAGTTGAGAAATCTCTTCTCTATAAGCCTGATACGCGTAAGATTTTTGTCGAGATGGCAGGCATTTATGAGAATGCTACTTTCACGAGTCTACTATCTTCTGAGAAATATCTACATACTATTGATTCCACTTCAGATGTATATGCGCATTCAGATTACCTGAATACGAGCATCCAGAATCTCCGTACTTTGAAGTTTGCCATCTCGCACTTTTATAGCCTTTTTATTGAGTATATGAAAGACAAGGACATGCTTAATGAGGCGAACAAGAACGAGTTGTATTATATGTGGTTGTTCCTTCTTGGTGTTTCTATTGAGTATAAAAATAACAAACTGTCATACGAAGAGAGACGTACTTTGGACAGCTTTCAGGAAATAGCATCATCAAGCTTCGACATTGACCTTGAAGAAAATGACATTGCGACTTCAGACTTGTTTGCAGACGAAAAGGTAGAACCTGAAGAGACAAAAAAATATACCGAAGAGGAAAACAGTAAGTATTCCAAGTGGTTCTATCAAACATACATAAAGTCATACGACAAGAAAGCTTTCTTCTTGCCAACCGTATATGACTTCATAACTTCTGGCTCAACCTTACAGGGTGGGTCGCTTGTTAAGGAGTTGGCTATCGTCAATCCACCAATTCAGACCGTTCCACCACAAGATGCATTGATGGAGCGATTTATGACAGGATTGTGGAACTTCAAGGATGCAGAATTTCCTGTAGCACTTGATGAATTGTACAAATATGTTAAGTCTGCTTCATTCGAAGATTATATTACTTACCTTAACGCAGCTTTCTATATTTGCGCGTTCAAACAAGTACTTTCAGATGACGAAGCTACCATAAAAGACAATATTAAGAGTGCAATTGATTCTTTTACGAAAAAGGTTAAACTTCATCCGTTTATAGTCTCTAACATAAAGATAGTAGGTAATCAGTTGTCACCGGAAGTGAAATGGCTCCACTCATACATCCTTCAGAAACTTGATGAAAAGCAGAATTCAGCACTCCAAGAGGATAGTAAGAAACTCTTTGGCGAGTTCTGTGATGATATTGTAGCCTTCTCTGAACATTTCATCCACCGTCCCAACCAGACACCAAGTTATTTCAACACGCCTGTATTAGTGGTGGTTGATCCCAAAAAGGTCGAGGAAAAGATGGCAGCTATGGAGCCCAATGAGGCATTGTCTTTAGCCCACATGTTAAAGGATAGGTACATCAGCATTAGTCCTTTGCAGACCGCTCTTGCGGCAGAAATGCCATTTGTGGAAGCAATTCGGAACGGTCTAACTAAAAGAAATGAACCAAAACGCATCTTGTCTAACAAGTTGATTGAACAAGAGCTACAACCTATAGTAGAGAAAGTGCTGAAAGCATATGGGAGAAATGTTGATCAACCAGAGCAAACATTAAAACATGATAAATAACATTATACGTAAGTGGTTGACAACAGTGGGAGATTATTCGATTTGATCTAAGAATAAAATCGGATCGCTATGACATTAATATTTTTCTAGAAATAAAATATGTAATTTAAAAAAAGAACTATGAGGTGCTATGTATGTAATAAAGAGATAATGGATAAGCCTACTAGTGCTAGCTATTGCAAGGCACATGGAGAACATATAATTCACAATGGGATACGGGGAAAGTTGATTTCTCGTACCATATTGTGTGAGGAATGCGGAGGGTCATACAGTAAAGATGATGCAAACTTCTGCAAAATTTTCGCACCATTTATTGTAGCTTTGAACGATCGGTTGATTCCCGCAGATCATGGTAAGCCTGGTGGATATACGCTTAAAGGAAGTCTATTCAAGACTCCTGACATAAAGGAAGGTGATAATGGCATTGATGTTACAGCCAGGGATGGCAAAGTTATACCTATCCAACCATACTATACAATAGAGGAAAACAAAATAGATGTTTATGCTGGTGAGAAGCGTATCAAAGATTACCTAAAAGTGCTAGCTAATGAATTAAAAGACAAGGGTGATGACATTGATCATTATACAATAGAACAGCATACAGATATTCATGATCAAGGCTATCTTGCTTACTATTTTTCAAAGGGTAATGACAATTTCAACGTAGACTTTAAAAAGGGTATGGTAAAGATAGCTACAGAGTATGCTATTCATTGTGGAATAGATCGTGAGGTACTTACTGAGGTTATATCAATAGATGACAACGGTAAGGGAACGATAGACTATGATAATGCAAAACTGATACCTTTTATTCCAACCACATTATTCGACATTTTGTATGAAGACTATCGATATCTTTTTGAGGATGGTTATCCCTCACATATGCTTAAATTATTTACGTCGAAGTACAATGATGGCAAAACGCAATTGTATTGTTACCTTGATTTGTTCAGCACTTTTCAATTTTATGTACTATTGAATGATGACTACAAAGGCGAAGAGATTAGCAAGACTTATGGACAGCGTTTGATTCCAAAGAGATTACGCCCCGATGTGAGCAAATATAGTCCCAAGGATTTGAGTATAGTAGTACAAGATTATAAGATAGATATGAGCGGTTTGGAAGACAAAAGCAATGATGAGCAAGTAGCATATATACAAACATGTATAAATAAATACCCTCTACAAACCTATGATTTACAGGTGGCACTGCAAAATGCGGTTAAGAGGATTAATAAGATAGTTACGGCTTATTATGTAAAATTGCTAAAAACATCTTCTCAAGAAGGGTTTTGGAAAGCCTTGTTATCTCCTTTAGGCTTGGATGATATTCCTGCATCAATGAATGATATTCTAGATATTTATTGTAAAGATGCTCATATCACTGACCTGTCTAAACATTATCAAGCATTTGCAGAATCAATAAAGCCAGAGTATTTTCGGAAGTATGGATTTGAGATTATTGAGAATGAAATAATAAATTATTCTCATCCCGATGAGAGCATAAAGGTTTTACTCAAGAATAAGGCAGCAGCAAAGGAATATACGAATACTAAATTCTCACATTTGAGTTGTTTGTGTTATGAACCGTCAAAATTGAAGTAAAATTACTTGTTGGGTGAATCAGAGTATTGAAAGAAGATCTATTAATGGATATTCTATCAATCAACGTATTAATCAACTTATAAGCAGAATAGAAATTAAATTTGTCAATCTAGACCGTCAATTGGAGAAACTGACTAATGAGCTGGATTTCTTTGTCCGTACCTCACTATCGCCGGTGGAAGGTATATTATTAAATAGCCAGATATCTGATGCTTACAAGTTTGTAACGAATTTTATCAGGTCTATCAGAAAATTCATTCTCTTTATAGACAACTATGTCGATGAATTCCGTGCTGTTTATGTTGAGCAAACGCAATCCTGATGTGTCGACTACAAGTAAGCCTTTAATAAAATGCATATTGTAGCCGGGATTCCTCTTGGCTACATTCACAAAAAACGGAAGGGTTTGGATGACACGCGAAGAAATCATTGAGATCGAGCTGTACTGCTCAGAGTATAAAGTCAGCAGGAAGGCCGGGCTTGCTAAACGTGGCATTCCATTCTGGAACTTCTACAGGATACGCATGTAATATCAGTAAGAAGATGAACGAAGCGAGACAGGAGTGTCTGCCGGCAATTTCATCCAGTTTTCGGTCTCGCCGCTCGGCCTGGAATGCAACCGTCAAAGCGGACGAGTAGGAAGAGGTCTCAGAAGGATGCCGGGTCGATAGTAGAAAGTTACCAGACAATAGAGTCGCGGACAGCCACCGGTACTGGCTCTACAACCGTCCGGTGAATATGCGTTTAGAATTCAATGGCCAGAGTGGCATAGTTACGAACCGGATGGGGATGAACCTTCGCGACGAAGACGTGTTTGTCTTCGTCAACGTCGCCAGCAACCGGATGAAGATCCTCCACTGCGAAGAAGGCGGTCTTGCACTGTGTTCCCTCCGTATAGAAATGGGTAGAATGTGCATGCCGTTCTATGGAGAATCTAATGGAATCGCAGGACATTGGGATATGAATCCCATATCTCCTCCGCAAAATCCGCAATGGAAAGCCCATATGTCCAGAGGACAAACTGTTTTCACAGAGGGAGGACTCTAAAAAGTGAAAATTGAGATAGGAATTGTTGGCACTATAAAATATTTTGTGTAAATGGAAATACGGAATTCAGAAATGAGTCTCGTATTTTTTATTTTATACATTTGCAAAATGAAGAAGATTATGAAAGAAAAGAATCAAGTAGTGCCTGATGAGGTGTTAAGTAAAGAGTTCCTTAGCCAGTTCAAGACAGAATCTGATGTGAGCAAGTTCCTGAAGCAATTGCATGCCCAAGTATTGGAAAAAATGCTTGAAGGCGAAATGGATGCCCATTTGGGGTATGAAAAGAATTCTGTGGCCGGTAATAACAGTGGTAATTCACGTAATGGCAGCTATCCAAAGAAAATCCAGACCGAACATGGAGAGTCTGTCATTTCCATACCCCGTGACCGTAACGGCCAATTTGAGCCGATAGCAGTGCCCAAACATGAAAGTCGTGGACTTTCTATAGAAAAACTCGTTATCTCCCTATACGCCAAAGGAATGAGCGTTTCTGACATAGAGGAAGAGA
>OLIT01000892.1_pt1 | contig 28372 bp, 24 predicted proteins | sample 1601341 | NCBI WGS metagenome assembly OLIT01 (sample SAMEA2452121, study PRJEB22498) | human gut metagenome | biome: human feces; feature: human gut; material: feces | place: Australia | collected 2012
TTCAAGCTCTTTACTGCAATTGAGATTGCCATTGAGATTGCTTGCGGATTTTAGGTTATATTGTATCCGGCACGGCATATTAACTCTAATGGCGCATAGCACAAGCCACTCACCGGCATATTAAATACCTGCCTTCGATGTTTTTTATATTTCTACAAAGGTAACGATTTAATCGTAGTTGACAAAACGATTTAATGTTTTTTGCCGTTTAATATTCAAAAATCAGAACAATATTTTTTGGCACGACAAACGTTTTACGCATCAAAGCATTAACATTAATTATGATACCGGCATGTTTTAGCCTACTGAATTTAACACGTCATTAAGCAGCATTACAGAGAATACATGGCAGAAGATATGCCTTTAAAAGCCGCAAACAGGCCGTTGAATATGCGAAAAGCGTCCTTTTACAATGCAAAAGGCATGCTTTTACGATGCGAAATGTGGCCTTTCATAAAGCGAAATACGCTTGTTTATGAAGCAAAATATGGTGATTTATGGCCTTTGGGATGTGTTTTCAACCTTTCAGAAGTGAAGGGTGAGACAGCAAAACTGCACAACTCACTGAATATCAAGCCAATAAGAATCAGCGCAAGAAATGCGAGTTTTTCAATCGTAAACGTATTTTGTGGCGTGAGACTGCAAAAAGTGAGATAAATATGTTAACGCAAAAAGCATTGCGTTAACATATTTTCACTTGAGAATTTACAATAAACTATAGCAGCGACAACATTGTGCCGCAACAAATAAAATACTATTTGACAGGAAGTGTCATCAACTGATACATAAGCGTTGCCGCCATACGCTCTTGTCCTTCGGTTGAAGGATGAAGGCGGTCGGTCGACTTTTCATGGAAATAAGGCAACTGAGCCTCAACCATAGGATTAAGTCCGCTGACCGAATTAAGGTCAATCACGGGTACACCCCACACGTTTCCGGCCTCCTTTACAGCCTCAACATAAGCGTCGAAATACTCACCGCAGATGTTCTGCCAGCTCTCGTCGGGCTGTATGTTGGTGGCTCCGAATGTGGCGTAAGCCCTATGCAATGGCGTCAACAGCACAATCTGCTTGTCGGGGAAGAGCGTTTTCAGCTTGCTTATGCCTATGTTTATTCGTCCCTTAAATGTGTCGCCGGTCATCACCGGGGTGCGTTTTTTGCGCTTATACACCTGCTTCTGACCATGAACGGCAGCGGTAACGGTGTCTTCTGTCTCGACATACCACTCGCCTATTGGCACTCCGGCGTTGAAGTCGTTTGTGCCCATGAACACTACAACGGCGTCAACCTCGTTGCCGTGTTCCTTGCTGAGTTTCTCCGCCTGACGCGGAACGTCGTCCCACTGGCGGCCGCTTATGCCGTAGACATAGGGAGTTATGCCGAGCCACTGCTGCAGATAAGCCCAATATTTCTGCTTGATGTCATCGCTGTTGTTCTTCGGGTCGGTTATCGAGTCGCCGATATACCCCACCCTCTTGCCTGCCCAAGGATGGCGCACGTATCCGCTCTTTACGGCGGTATTGTCGTTCAATACGGTCTGGCACGAAGCGTCAGGCGCCAGAAACGCCATAAAAGCAAGAGACAATAAAATTGTTTTGTTCATTTCAATTAGTTTGTTTTTCGGCTGTAAAGTTAGCAAAAGTTATCCATAACAGCAAAACTTATCATGATAAATAAGCTAAAAGACAAATATAACAGCAACAGACTGACAGACTATACCATAACGTAAACACAATCAAGGACAAGTATTAAGAAATATTATTGCTTTATTTTAGACAGTTTCTCATTTTCTTATTGTATATTTGCAATGTGGTTGTCACAAGCCGCACTATGCCGCACAGGCACAAGACTGACGCGGACACGCAAGCCACAAACAACAACATTAAAGAAAAACGGTTAAACATAACAAGATATGAATATTGGAGACAAGGCGCCCGAAATACTCGGGCACGACGAGAACGGCAACGAGATTAAACTCAGCGACTTTAAAGGCCGCAAGCTGGTGCTGTATTTTTATCCTAAAGACATGACATCGGGATGCACCACCGAGGCGTGCAACCTGCGCGACAACTACACAAAGCTGAAGGAACTAGGCTACGAAGTGATAGGCGCAAGCATCGACGACGAGAAGAGACACCTGAAGTTCATCGAGAAAAACGAGCTTCCGTTCCACCTCATTGCCGACACAGATAAGACTCTTGTTGAGCAGTTTGGCGTGTGGGGCGAAAAGAAAATGTACGGCCGCACATACATGGGCACGTTCCGCACAACATTCATAATCGACGAGAACGGAGTGATTGAGCGCATAATCTCGCCTAAAGAGATTAAGGTGAAGAATCACGCCGAGCAGATTATCGGAGAACAGAAATAACATATCATACAACAGCCGCCTGCACATCACCGCAAAAACGGGGTGACGCAAGCGGCTAAAACCTTTTAACCCTAAATAAATAACTCATGATTAACCAGCAACTTCTGCACCCGGAGAGCATCGTCGTCATAGGCGGCTCAAACAACGTTCACAAACCCGGCGGCGCCATTGTGCGCAACATTATTAACGGAGGTTACAAGGGCGTACTGCGCATTGTAAACCCGAAAGAAGACGAAATTCAAGGCGTAAAGGCATTTCACGACATTAGCGAACTGCCGCCTACCGACCTGGCAATACTCGTAATACCTGCGCACATGTGTCCCGAAACAGTTGACCGACTGGCTGAAGAAAAAGGCGTAAAGGCCTTCATCATCATATCAGCCGGCTTCGGAGAGGAAACTAAAGAGGGAGCAAAACTTGAACAACACATACTCGACACCTGCGAACGCTACGGAGCAGCACTCATAGGACCTAACTGTATAGGTCTGCTCAACTCATGGCATCACAGCGTGTTCACCAAACCTATACCCACACTGCACGAAAAAGGCGTCGACTTTATCAGCGGTTCTGGCGCAACGGCTGTGTTTATCCTTGAGTCGGCCGTCACAAAAGGACTGCCGTTCAACTCTGTATGGAGCATCGGCAACGGCAAACAGATAGGCATTGAGGACGTGCTGCAATACATGGACGAGAACTTTGACCCTGAAAAAGACTCTCATGTCAAACTGCTGTACATCGAGAACGTGGGCAATCCCGACAAGCTGCTCTTCCACGCTTCATCGCTCATACGCAAAGGATGCCGCATTGCAGCCATCAAGGCTGGCAGCAGCGAGAGCGGAAGCCGCGCAGCATCGTCGCACACAGGAGCCATTGCCAGCAGCGACTCTGCCGTGGAGGCTCTGTTCCGCAAGGCGGGCATAGTGCGCTGTTTCTCAAGAGAGGAACTGACAACAGTGGGCTGTATCTTCACACTGCCGCCGCTAACGGGCCGCAACTTTGCCATTGTTACTCACGCAGGAGGCCCCGGCGTGATGCTTACCGACGCGCTGTCAAAGGGAGGACTCAACGTTCCGAAGATTGAAGGCCCTGACGCCGACGAGCTGAAGAGCAAGCTATATCCAGGCGCTTCGGTGTCTAACCCCATCGACATACTCGCAACAGGCACCCCCGAACACCTCGGCATAGCCATCGACTACTGCGAAAACAAGTTTAAAAACATCGACGCCATATTCGTAATCTTCGGCACACCGGGCCTTGTTCAGCTGTATGAGGCTTACGACGTGCTGCACAAGAAGATGTTAGAGTGCAAGAAACCTATATTCCCCATCCTGCCTTGTCTTCACACCGCAGGTCCTGAAGTGGCAGAGTTTCTGAAGAAAGGACACGTAAACTTCAGCGACGAGGTTACGCTCGCAACGGCTCTCACGCAGATTATGAAGACGCCAAAGCCGGCATCGCCAGAAATCGAACTGTTCGGCGTTGATATCCCGAGGATTAGAGAGATTATCGGAGGCATCAAGGAAAACGGATACATCTCACCCGACCTTGTACATCAGATATTTGAATGTGCCGGCATACCTATGGTGCCCGAAATGGTTAGCGACTCAAAGAGCGAGCTTACGGCATTTGCCGACAAAGTCGGCTATCCCGTTGTGGCAAAGGTAGTAGGTCCTGTACACAAGAGCGACGTGGGCGGCGTTGCGCTCAACGTAAGAAGTGCGGAGCATCTCGCCATGGAGTTCGACCGAATGATGAAGATTGAAGGCGCAAAAGCCATCATGGTGCAGAAGATGATCAAAGGCAAAGAGCTGTTTATCGGCGCAAAATACGAACCGCGCTTCGGCCACATCGTGCTGTGCGGATTGGGCGGCATATTTGTTGAGGTGCTGAAAGACGTTTCGAGCGGACTTGCTCCTCTGTCTTATGAAGAGGCTTACTCGATGATACGCTCTCTGCGCGCCTACAAGATTATCAAAGGCACGCGCGGACAGAAGGGCCTCAACGAGCAGAAGTATGCCGAGATTATCGTGCGGCTGTCTACCCTGCTGAGATTTGCCACCGAGATAAAGGAACTGGACATCAACCCGCTGCTGGCAGACGAGGACAACGTTACGGCAGTAGACGCCAGAATCCTTATTGAGAAATAATCAGTCAACATATATCGGGCGGCGTCGCAAGATGCCGCCCGATGTTCGTTTAATGCCCAAAGGGGCTAAATAAATTTGTAGGATATGAAGATACTCGTAATTGAAGACAATGCTGACCTCAGGGACATCATTGTGCGCTCTCTCGAAAAGGAACGCTATGTGGTGGAGACTGCGGCCGACTATGCCACGGCTCACACTAAGCTTTTTATTTATGAATACGACTGCATTCTGCTGGACATAATGCTGCCCGACGGCAACGGACTAAACCTGATGAGGGAACTGGCTGAACGCGGCAAACGGAAAAACGTGATAATAATATCGGCAAAAGACTCGATAGACGACAAGGTTACAGGACTTGAACTCGGCGCCGACGACTACCTCGCAAAACCTTTCCATCTGGCCGAACTGCACGCACGCATAAAGAGCGTGATGAGACGGCACACGCAGAACGGCGAGAACAACATAAAATTCGGCAACGTAACCATACATCCCGACACGTTCAAGGTGGAGGTGAACGGACAGGACATTGACCTGGGACGAAAGGAATATGAAATTCTTCACTATCTTATCAACCGCGCCAACCGCCTTATTGAGAAACAGACGCTTGCCGAAGGCGTGTGGGGCGACGACATAGACCAGGCTGACAACTTCGACTTCATATATGCGCAGATAAAGAACCTGCGCAAAAAACTGAAGACGGCAGGCGCCGACATAGAGATTAAGACCATATACGGTTTTGGATATAAGCTCGTAAAAGTATGAAACTGCAGAATGTCCTTACTTTCCGTCTGTCCGTACTCAAGGCCATCGCCATCGCGCTGTGGGCGGTATGCTTCTATTTCGCCATAATAAAGGAGATAAACAACAAGACCGACGACAGCCTGACAAGCTACGCCGAATCGCTCATAACCGACTATCTGGCAGGAATGCCCCTGCCCGACACTCACAACGGATCGGGCAACAACTATTACATACACGCCGTGTCGGACGAGTATGCCGAAAGCCACTCGCACATAAGATACCGCGACATGGACACTTATGTCACCGACGATAACAAGTTTGAACAGACAAGAGCAGTAACTTATATATTTAAAGACAACAACGACAAGTTTCATGAGCTTACGGTGTTCACGCCGACCATCGACAAGCAAAACCTGAAGAACTCAATATTCATCTGGCTGATAGTGCTGTTCTTCGGCCTGCTCGCAGGCATCATCATCGTCAACATATGGACTGTAAGCCACAGCATGCGACCGCTGAAGAAGCTGTTCGGATGGCTCGACACATATAAACTCGGAAAAAATATAAAGCCGCTTGAAAACAATACAAGAATAACTGAATTCAGAAAGCTAAACGAGACGGTGATGAGGAGCATTGAAAGAAACGAAAGACAATATGAACAGCAGAAACTATTTATAGCCAACGCGTCGCACGAGATGCAGACTCCGCTGGCTGTATGCCGCAACCGACTTGAAATGCTGCTCGACGACGAGGGACTTACCGAGGAACAGATGGCCGAGATAATAAAGACACTGCACACGCTGAAAGAGCTTACTGAGACCAACCGCTCGCTGCTGCTGCTGTGCAAGATTGACAACGGACAGTTTGCGTCTGTCAAGCCTGTCAGCCTTAAAGAGGTTACGGCTCAGGCGGTGAACAATCTGAAACCCGTCTATTCGCGCATGAAAATAACCGTAAACAATATGTGCGAAGAGGCACCGGTGATAAACATGGACGAGTCGCTGGCAGTGGTGCTTATGACCAACCTCGTAAAAAATGCCTTTGTGCATAACATACAAGGCGGCGAAATAAACATTACGTCAGACAGCACATACATAAAGATAGAGAACACCGGACAGGCAGACAAGCTTGACAGCGACAAGATATTTGAACGCTTCTATCACTCACCCGGCAAAAAATCATCAACCGGACTCGGTCTTGCCATCGTCAAAGCCATCTGCGCACAATACGGCATGGACGTAAATTACACATTCAGCAACGGAAAACACGCATTTGAAATAAGCAAATGCAAAAAATAGTTAAACAAAAGATGATTACCCGTTTTTTCAGATTCTTTTCAGAAACGCTTATCATCTTTGCATCAAACAAAAGAATTAACAATGAATACAAACCCTAAAAAGAAGAAGATTATGAAAAGAATTATCCAAACATGTGTAGTAGTGTTAGTTTGTCTGATCGCGTTCCAAATCAAAGCTCTCGCTGACAACGATAAGCCAATAGCAGTAACTCAGCTCCCTGCAACATCACAGCAGATCATCAAAAAGAACTTTGCAGGCAAGAAGGTCGCACTGGCTAAACAGGAGACAGGACTGCTCGACAAGAGTTATGAGATAACTTTCACAAGCGGAGAGAAGATAGAATTTGACAAAAACGGCAACTGGACCGAGATTGACTGCAAACTCTCAGCTGTACCGGCAAGACTCATCCCCGCGAAGATAGCAAGCTATCTGAAAGCCAACTATCCCGGAACAAAGGTTCTGAAACTTGAAAAAGACAAGAACGAATATGAAGTAAGTCTGGCTAACGGCATTGAAATAACATTCAATAAGAACTTTGCCGTAATCGACATTGATTAAAGACGCTGATTAGATATAACACAATAAGGTTTAAAAAAGAAAGTAATATGGGATTAAGACGCTACGGCGCCTGACATATCAGAAGTTAACAGACAACGGCACGGACATAATAATGGCTGGCCGGAGTCTGTTAACTTCAACAGCTTACAAGTAAAGGTTAAACATAAGTTTCTGACTACACAGGTTTGCATTTAATAATAAATAAAGCCCCTATATACATTATGAAAGGATACATCAAAAGAGCCGCAATGGCCATACTAATGCTCATTGCATTCACCGTAAGCACAACAGCCGGCAACGAAAAGCCTATAAACGTGAACCAGCTTCCGGCAAAGGCGCATCAGCTGCTCAACAGTCATTTCGGCAACAAGAAAGTGGCTATGGCAAAGGTTGAGTCGGGCTTCTTTTCAAAAGACTATACCGTGATATTCACCAACGGCGAGAAGATTGAGTTTGACAAGAACGGCAACTGGACCGAAATAAGCTGCAAACGCTCTGCCGTGCCTGCAAGCATCGTTCCGGCACAGATAAGAGCATACGTCAAGAAGAACTATCCGGGATGTATCATTCTTAAAATTGAAAAAGACGACGACGGATATGAGATTGACTTGAATAACCGCATTGAAATAACTTTCAACAAGAAATTTCAGGTTATAGACATTGAATAGCTCTGCACCGATATTGTTGCACGAGACTTGATAAGATGTATGCCGGCAGTTTTACGTCACCGCAATATTCTGCGGATAGTGAAAGCATGCCGGCATACACCTGAATATAACGCAAGACGGGCAAAAGGCTGACAACTATTTTAATGAGAAATACGGCACGATGAATAATCTGTTGATGCCCCAAAAGCATGCTTTTACAAGATGATATGCGGCCTTTTGCAATGTAAAAGACGGCTTTTTACAATGTAAAAGGCATCCTTTCGCAACGCAAAAGGTATCGTTTCGCAATACAGAACAAGGCATTTGAAGCAACATAAAAACTAAAAATAATTTTCTTAAAAACTCATCACTCGTCACAATCGCCGATAAATATCTGACAGTCAGTGCATTGCAGTGTGACGAGTTGAATTCTGAACTCATCACGCCGGCCCTGACATATCCGGCTTTCATGATCTGATTTAGGTTTACTCAACCGATGTGATGAGTTCACAATTAAACTCATCACGCTCTATTTTATTGATATTCAACACCTTACATGCCGATGTGACGAGTGATGAGTTTTTAAGAAAATTATTTTTAGTTTGATTTTTCACTTAACCCCAGAACAATTAAGACCGAATGATCACGGCTTGAAATATACGCTAAGCATAAGCTCCCTTCCACGCACATTCTGACTGCTGGTGCTGCGCATGAGGTCGCTGTTAACGGCATAGGCATAAGTCTTATTGTTGAGAATGTTGTTAAGAGCCAGCGTAACGTCAAAATGCTTGAGCTTAAGTTTCAGCGCGGCATCTGCAAACATAATATCCTTATAACGGCTTGCAGCCACCTGATTGTGATAATATTCAGCCGTTGCCTCTATGCCAAGCATCTTAAACACCGGCACATATACCTTTGCCTCATGTTTCCAGCTGTTAATTGTCGACGATGAGCCGAGGCCTGACATATCCATGTTGTTGCACATGAAAGACAGGTTGTAACTTAAATCTACAGCAGGGATAACCGATGTAACAAGTCCTGCCGTAAGATTAAGTATCTTTGTGTCGAAAGGCATCCGTTTGCCGTTCTGCATTATGTCTGAGTTTCTGGCATTGTAAAGTGCCCTAACTCTCAGTGTGCTTTTTATGAAACTGATGCCCTGCGATGCCATCACCATAACCATCCATGAGTCATATTTAGTCTGCTGCGGCTGCAGCGAAAGGATAATATACTCACCTGAATATTCCTGTGATGTTGTGTATGGCATGGAGCCGTAAATTCTGTTGACATTAAGAATGAAATGTGTGCCGTTGATGGCATTACTATAAATTGAGCCAAGTCCTACGCTTTTGGCACGCCCCACACGATAGTCGGCAAAGCCGCGGCTGATATACTGATAGTCCTGCAACACCATAGTGGGATAAAACTGATTGACGTCAACCTCGTCACTGCTGATACCGGCATTGACACGCAGACGCCAGCGCGGCGACACGCGCCAGCTTACGCTCAACTCGGGCGAGAACAGCACACGCGAATATCCGTTGTCAAAAGAATAGCTGTAACGGCTGTAGGAAACCTCGCCGGTAAGACGAAAATCAAAATCTGTAAGTTGCTTATATTCTATACACGGCGTGGCATATACGCGGAACAGCGAGAAACGGCTGCTGCCGGCACACAGGCCGAGGCTGTCGGAAAGGCCTTTAAGATGTGACGAGAAATCATAGTAAGCAGCGTTGACGCCAGCATTGCCGGAAACGATAAACTTGCCAAGACGAAAACTGCCCGTAAGATGAGTGTCGGTTTCATAATAGTGCTGGTTTATGTCCTGCTGCATGTCGTCAACATCAAGTCCGTTTGGACGCACCTGCATTATGTTCTTCGACTCCACCGTAATCAGCTTGCTGCCAATGCGGCGCACATACATAAAGTTGTCTTTCAGTGTATATTCGGGCAAGCGCCCCTCCATGTCGTGGGGACTGGTGCCAAGCTCTGTAAGCCACTGGCGGTTCCAATTAAAGTCGCCCGACAGTTCGTTCTTTACATATTGCCTGCCGCTGTTGTTCTCGTATTTCAGCTTGGCCGACAGCCTGTCGGTCTTCTCCATATATTGCTTTGTGTTGTCAATGACACGGTTGCCTGTATTTACAAAATACTCCGACGTGCGCCGTGCGTATGCTTCCTGACGGTCGTGTACATACGTTACCTGCACATTCATCTGCGAGTTGTCAGTCAGCCTGACCAGCGTGTTTACGGTAGCTGCATGAGTGCGGTTAAAGAGCGAGCGCTGTTTCAGTTTTTCCGCAGAAGGCGCAGGCAGTTCTATCAGCGGCTTCAGTTTGTTGTCAAGCTCACCGAAAGAGAACAACGGCTTGGTTTCACTCAGAATATCGTTACCCGTGTTATTTGTCTTATATGTGATAAGCGTCTGCCAGTTTGACTTCAGGCGCATGGCAAAAGTTTCCAGATTCCACAGTCCGCCATAACCGCCAAAGCCGCCCCAGCCGTTGAAAGTTCCCGTCCAGTGTTCGTGCGCACCCTTCTTCATCTTTATGTTTATGGCGCTCTCGTCAGAATACGTAAAGTCGTCAAGCACACGGATGGGTTGGTGGTGCTTCATCACCTCAACCGAAGCCACATCCTGCTGCGGCAGCGACTTGGTGGCCACACCATACTTTCCGCCCATCAGATCCATTCCTTCAATGTAGAAATTGCTTATGTTCTTGCCCTCATAGGATATCTGCCCGTTGTCCTTGTTCACCTCAAAACCTGGCACACGCGTCAATACATCTGCCAGTGTGCGGTCTTCAGGTTTGGCAAATGTCGACAGCAGATACTTTATTGTGTCGCCTGAAATATGTACGGGAGCGGCCTTAACGGTGATTTCTTTCAGTGCCACGGCATTGTCTTCAAGCACTACATGCTGCTCGCCCATGCCGACCTTTACGGTAAGTTCATGCTTTTTGAAGCCTATAGCCGAAAACTGAAGCACCGAACCTGCCTTAGCCTTTATGCTCCACCGCCCTTTATCGTCAGTAGTGGTGTAGCCTTTCATCTTTTTGGTCACTGCATCCACATTCTTTATTATGATGTTTGGCAATGGCTTACTTTCAGCGTCGGTCACAGTGCCGCTGACATCTACCTGAGCCTCAACAGATATGGAGCAAAGGATTAAAAAGAAAAAGAGTATACAATGTCTCATTCCAACTCTAAAACATTTATTTTTGTACCCTTAGGATAAGATGTCTTCATTTTCTTCAAGTATTTCGTGCGTTCTATGTCTTCGAACTTTTCCCTCCAGAAGTTATAAAAGGTTACAGGAGTAACGTTATCGGTCTTGATGCCCACAGCCGTAAAGCTTACGAAGCCGTCGACCTCGGCACATAGTATCAGGCCCGGCAGACCGTGCAGTTTCCAAGGGCCTTGCATAACAGGAATTTCTTCGGTATACCATGCCTTCCACAATCTGCCACGAAATTTCACAGTGGCAAGATGGCAGGTGAATCCCATAATCTGGCGAGTGCTGTCTTCACATATATTCCAGTCAAGCACAGGATTTGGCTCAACTATACGGAAGTTATTGAACATTATCTGGCAATAGACGCTTATGCTGTCTTTACACAAGCCGGTGTAGAGATAATCTCCGTAACCCGGACTTTCTACTACAGGCGCATCCTTGTTTTCATTCAATTTTTTTGATTTCTCTAACATCTCGTTAACAATAATCATTGACGACGCCTCATCGCTGTTGCTGAGAGAATCAAACCTAAGTTTGTTATAACTGAAAAACTGGCTTACGTTCTTTCCTATCCTAAGTGCATAATCGTCATAATTATGCCCAAAAATAACGTGATAGTTTACTTCCATAACAGCCGGTTCGATAACATGGGTTTGCTGTGCCTTGATTTCCGTAATGCCTAAAGCCAACAATATGGCTACTAATATTGTCCGTATATTCATAATTCGTTATGTTTTTGTCTTTCTAAGTCAACAATAATGTTGGTCAATGATTTTAATATCTTTATGTCCATTGGTCGTAACAAAGGAACTAAATATATTAGTTATCACAACAACAATAGCATTAATAAAAGTTAAACAACCGCATATTTAACTAAAAGAATTAGTCTATTAACACTAAGTCCGCGCTATTTAACTAATATCCATAGTTAATATTCTGCCTAAGTTTAATTATGCAATAAAAAAAGGACAGCTTCTAACTGTCCTTTATGATTAAAAACAGATAACCGCCATAAGCATCATCTTGCCGGCTATTCTATAAGTTCGATACTTACTCCGTTAAATTCCTTCACAAAATCGAATATCCGGCTACGGTAATTTCTGCGGCGGAGCTTCAGTTCGAGCGTAACCTCATACTGCCGTTCGCCGTCTATTACGTTTTGTTTCATCTCGTAATTGTCAAAATCAACGCCTTCAGCCTGCAGCTCGCTGAGCAGCTGACGTACATTTTCATGGCTATGCGTGGAAAACGTAACAACAATCTTTTTCATTCCGAAACGGCGTATCACGTAGGTAAACAGCTCAAGACAGCACAACACAAGCACCGTGCTGCCAATGGCGAGGGCATAAAGTCCGGTGGCGGCGGTCATGCCGATGGCGGCAGTAACCCAAAGACCGGCAGCCGTGGTTAGTCCCTTGACAACGTGCTTCTGAAATATTATGGTGCCGGCACCAATAAAACCGATACCTGTAACCACCTGCGCCGCTATACGCGAAGGGTCGAAAGAGGCAAGCGATTCGTAGAGCTTCAGTGACTCGTTGAAGCCATATTGCGAAAGGATGGTGAAAAGGGCCGATCCCATAGACACAAGGAAATGTGTACGCGTACCGGCTTCCTTGGCACGCAGTTCACGCTCCAAGCCGACAGCAGCGCCAAGAACGCCGGCGACGGCAATGCGCAGAATAAATTCGGTAGTAGTAAACATAAGCGTGTAACTATTTTCTGCAAACATACACATTTTTCCCGAATATTCAGCGCACTGCCGCCGCTTTTTATCATTATGGTTGCCTATGAGGCCTTTCCTATTTGCCCGACGACATCTGTCTGCGTATCAATCGTCCTACAACGCTCCAGTAAGGCATCTTCTTCAGAGTTTCTCTTACTGGCTGAATGTCCCATACGAGGAAGATGAGAAGCACAACTGTGGCTATAATACATGTAACGCCGAACAGCTGTTTCAGGCTGACAAGTATAACCTGCGTAGCATCGTAAGGCATGGCGCGCGCAAAGTTTTCGGCGATGTGATGCCTGAGCGAGAAACTGTATATGCCCGAACATATTGTGTCGACAACACCATTGCGGATAAATCCTGCCATGGTAAGTCCCATGAAGAAATGCTGAAACGGCATAAGCTCCTCAAGATATATGGTCAGGGCCGTGAAGAATATCGCCACGCCGAAAGTTCTGCAAAATATAGGCAGATAGAAGCTCGCGATGTCAAGACCGGGCATTATCATAAGATACATCTGCACCTCATAAGCCAGCAGGGCTATAAGTCCCACGGTAAGCAGACGGGTGAACTTCTGCTTCAGTACCTTAATCCAGAACATCACAAACATACATCCGCATATAGTGCCCACCCACTCTACAAGATAGAACACTGACGTGGATATAGCTCCAAAATGAAGAACGCCCGACGTATACGTGTTCTGCAATATCTTTGGAGTTGAATTGATAAGCTCAACCAGCGCAAACACTGCGAGCAGAGGCAGCAGTCGCTTATAGAGCCATGCTTCGGGGGCTATGTACGGGTGGCGTATGTGGCGCATGCGCTGCAGCGCGAAATAGAACGTTACGGGCACCATGAACGTAACCACACGGAACGGACGGCCGTCCCACCAGTTGTAGAACTCTCCGTAATTAAACAAGAACACAATCTCGACAAGGAGTATTGACCAAAGGAAACATCCAAGCCAGTCGAGACTTATCAGCGGCAGCGGCTTCATGAAGCGGAAGTCGTGAGTGAGCACATACACCAAAAGCACAATGAGAAGCATTGCTCCAATCATAGCCCAGTGCATGGCATACCAGCTCTGGAATATATATGTGAGCTGTACGGTTATCCACGGCGACAGACTCATATCGCCCACCACGATGCAATAGAGCAAGGGGAAGAAGATGGTGAAGTCGCGCTTTGACGTCATCCACAACTGAATGTTAGACATACACTCGAACGTTCCGCACAGCTTAAAGAAACCTGCGATATAAGAGAGGAGGCACAACACGGGCACCGACTCGGTGTGCATGCACAGCCAGTTGCATGCGGCTATAACGAGAGCTGCCGTGATGAGCAGCTGGCGGTTGGTGAACCTGAACTTGAAACGGAAAAGGAACGGGAAAGGCATATTAACGCCTATAACACCGCACAGCACAATCATTGTAACATCCTCACGCATGATGCACATATCTCCCATGACATGAGGCATGGCTCCGGCATACATGCCTCCCGCCAACTGAAACAGAAAGGCGAAGAGGACATATATCCACGGCTGTATTTTCTTAGGCACGAAGCCGTTCATCATCGGCATCGTGAATGGTCCTGTAGGAATCGGCGGCATATTACTTATACATTACCAACGTTTCAACATTCAGTCCGGCAAGAAGTTTCTTCAGGTCGGCGGCACTGTTCTTTCCAACTATGGCTATACGCACCGGCACGCGCTGCTCAACCTTAACAAAGTTGCCTGTGGCATTGTCGGCAGGAACCATAGAATAAGCTGAGCCTGTGGCAGGGCTGAACGACTCTACAACACCTTTATATGTAACGCCCGGAATGGCGTCGGCCGTAAACTCTACGGGGTCGCCTACAGAGATATTCTTCAGCTGTGTTTCACGATAGTTTGCAATAACCCATACCTGATCATCATCAACAATGCGCGCAAGCATCTGTCCGGGCTGAACAAGCTGACCTACATGAATGTCCTTGCGGCCCATAACACCGTCACATGTAGCCACGATAACCGTATAAGAAAGGTTCAGACGGGCAAGATTTACGGCAGCCTCGGCAACGCTTACGCCTGCAGTGTTCTGACTCAGGCGGTGAGCCTGCTCGTTCTTTACGAGCGATGTTGAACGGCGACTTGCGCTTGCCTGCTCATAACGTGCCTTCGCAGCCTTATATCTTGTCAGCGCGTTGTCATACTGCTGACGGGTAACAGCGTCTTTCTTCAGCAATGAAGCATAGCGCTCATAGTCGCGGCGGGCGTTGTCCATGTCGGCTTTAGCCTCCTCTATGCCGGCAGAAGCCACTCTTACGTTGCTCGTCGTGGTGTTCATTCCGGCTGATATGGCAGAAGATCCCGAACGTGAGCCGCGATAGTTGGCCTCAGCCTGAGCAAGCTGAAGACGATATTCGGCATCTTCGATTATAACGAGCGTGTCGCCCTTCTTCACGTGCTGATACTCCTCAAAGCGTATCTCCTTGATAAATCCCTGCACACGGGTGTTTATCGGTGTTATGTGGCGCTGCACCTGTGCGTCGTCAGTATATTCTGTGTTTGCCGGATGTACAAAGCGTGTTACTACATACGCTATTGCTCCGATGAGCAGCAGCACGATTACCACGTTATATATTCTTTTTATAAGTTTCTTGTTGTTCATTTTTTATGTATGTTTTTATTTATTCCTACAGCCCCGCAACATGCTTTATGCAAATAAATTGCGGTGCTGACGATATTGTTGTTTTATATTTTCAGGATAAGTGTTTAATCAGATTTCGCCTGCAATGTATTTCATTTTATAGTATGCGTAGATAGTGCCGATGCGTGCGTCAACCTCCTGAAGTTCGGCATTAAGCTTTATGTTCGACGCGTCAACCATGTCGGTTATCAGCGCCATCTGACTCAGATAGCGGTCGCTGACCACCTGATAGTTCTGAGTTGCAAGTTCTACGCTCTTCTGCTGTGTGCGCAGTTCGACAAACGACTGGCGGTAAAGTGTGTATGCCTGCTGCATCTGGTTGTCAACACTCTCTGCGGTTACGGCATGATTCTCGTTGCTCTGCACAATCTGTGCCTTAGCCTTGCGCACCGTCTTGTTGCCCTTGAACAGCGAGCTGAGCGAATATTTAATTCCGATACCCACATACCAGATGTTGAAGTTGTTGTCAATAGGCGGCAGGTCGTATGTGAACGGACCGCTGAAATTGTCGGTTGCAAACACCACGACTTTAGGCATAAGGTCGCTCTTTGCCATGCGCAGCTGCTGCTGAGCCATCTCTATGCCGAGTTTCGACTGGCGCAGCATAGGTGACGAAACTGACGCACGGCTCTGCCAGTCGGCCTCGTTGCCGTCGTCAGCGGCTGTCTTAAGTTCTGTTGTGTCGGGCATGATTACAACATCAGAAGTAAGTCCGAGGGTGTTACAGAGCTGATGGTTGAGCACGCTGCGCTGATCCTGAAGCTTGCGCAGTCCGAGTTTGAGCGACTCCATCTGCAGTTCATATCGTGTAACGTCATTGCGAAGTGCCACACCCTCTTCGTGTTTTGCCTTTATATCGGCAATAAGTTTTTCGGTCAGCGCGATGTTGCTGTTATAAACTTTCATTCCGTTTGACAGCTTAACCAAGTCGAGATATTGACCGAGAGCCATGAAACGCTGCTGACTGCGGCTGAGGGCAACGCCTGTCTCTGCCTGTTCTTTCTGAAGTTCGGCAAGGCGTATGCCTGTGTTGACGGCACCTCCTGCATAAACCACCTGCTGAGCCTCGAGCGCAAAACTGTTGCCGAAATGCGGCTGGGTGATGCCTTTGGCATTGCTGAAATCACGGTCGGTCATAAGCACGTTACCGTTGTAGCTTACCGACAGCGATGCGTTGATGTCGGGCAGACGCTGACTCCTTGCCTCAGAAATGGCATGATGTGCCACGTCAACTTCCGACTTCTGGGCGCGCAACTGTCTGCTGCCCGTCTCAACAAGAGAAAACAACTCGCTTACCGTCATTGCGCGCTGTGTCTGTGCCAATGCTTCTGTTGAAGAAAAAAGCAGCGCACCGGACAATACGGCATAAACAAATTTAGATCTAATCATCACTTTTTTATATTTCGCTTAATGTTTATTAATCCTGATACATATCTGAAATCGGGTGCAAAGTTAGGACTATTTAACAACTAAACGATTTTAATTTTTTCGCGAAAAATGGGACTTTTCGGAACAAAAGCAGTGTTTTGTCACTCTTTATAGCGATATTTGCAGACAAAAACGGAGATTTATACATTTTTGAACATATAAATAACGGTATATTTAAGAGCATGAAGTTTGAAACATTTGCATCTGAAAAGGCACAGCTCTGCACCACAGCGCTGAAAGAACTTGAAGGGGAATCGAACGCCATTGACTATGGTGCAATAATATTATGTAAAGGCGGCACTGCGTCAATGCGCATCGACTTTAAGGACTGGCATCTGAAACAGGATGCCGTGATAACGCTTTTTCCAAACGATGTGGTGATGCTCCATGATGTGTCTGACGACTTTGCAGTAGAAATGCTGCGCTACGACAAGATACTGTTAAGGGAAGCGAGTCTGCAACTGGAACAGACCGTCTACTCACTGCTGCGCAAAGACAGATGCAGAACTGACAAACAGGTGGTTACGCTGATAATAGAAAATATGTTCAGTCTGCTGCGACTATATTTTCAACAGACCGAATGCATGTGCCTCGACCAGCTTGTACTGTATCAGCTAAAAGCCTTCTTTCTTGGATTTTATGACTGGATGGTGCGCCACAGGCACGAGGAGCCGGAGGGCAAAGGGTCGCGCCGCACAAACGAACTGTTCAATATGTTCATGGAAGACCTTGAACGAAACTACATGAAATCGCATGATGTGGTGTTTTACTCCGACCGTCTGAACATCACATCCAAATATCTAAACACCATCGTCAGACAGATGACGGGATACACAACAAAGAACATCATCGACCAATATGTAACGACACAGATAAAACTGCAGTTGCGCACAAGCGAGAAAAGCGTAAAGCAGCTGTCGTGGGACTTCAACTTCAGCGACGAATCATTCTTCTGCCGCTACTTCAAACTGCGCACAGGGCAGACGCCACAGCAGTTCAGAAGAAACATAAAGCAGCAATAAGCTGACTGCCGGACATTATGATTAAGTAAATCATTTAATAAATATCCTGTGCAACAGCTTAACATTTTCATCTTTTAAGCAACATAATTTATAACAAGGACATAATAACGACAACAATATGCAAGATACAATCAGTGTCAGTTGCAAGGCGCACAGAACATCAATTACCACATATAAAACAAAAACTCAATATCATTTAGCCGATATTTCTTTGCGACTTTATAAAATTAAACTATCTTTGCATATCGCTAACCATGCGGAATAAAGGGTGACAATGACCATCCGCAATACATTAAACAACATTATCTCGAAAAAACATTTTAAACCATATTTGCTATGAATAATATAAACAGCGTGGCCAAACCCAAAGCAAAGAATTCTTTTTATAAAGACTTGTTCTTTCTGACCTTTGGAATATTACTTTATTCATTTGGATACACGGCCTTTATCCTTCCCGAACAGGTGGTGATGGGCGGCGTTGCCGGTATATCAGCATTGCTGTTCTATGCCTTCGGATTCCCTGCCGGTGTTTCCATTTGGGTGCTTAATGTGCTTATGCTTATCATCGCCTGCAAGGCGCTCACCAGGCAGTTTATTGTCAGGACCATCATCGGCGTGTCCATCATGTCAGTATTTGTCGGAGTACTTCAGCCCTTGTTTCAGGCCTATCCTATAATCACCGCCGGTGAAGATAAGTTTATGCATGTGTTAATCGGAGGTGCGATGGCCGGAGCCGGTCTGGGTCTTGTATTCTCGCACAACGGTTCAACGGGAGGCACAGATATTATCATTGCCCTGCTGAACAAATATTTCAGTCTGAGTTTCGGACGTGCCATGCAGTTTATCGACATAACCATCATCAGTTCGTCTTATCTGTTGTTCCACAGTGCCGAGACTATCGTCTATGGTATTGCCTTCACTCTTATTGCAAGCTACGTGTGCGACTATGTGATAAATGGCTCGCGTCAGACCGTTCAGTTTATCATCATTTCCAAGGACTATGCAAAAATAGCCGACGTGATTAATCAAAATGCACACAGAGGCGTAACCGTAGTAGAAGGCAAAGGATGGTATTCAAAGAAAGAAGTTGACATACTTATCGTACTTGCAAGGAAACATGAATCTCAGGACATATTCCATTATATAAAGGAAATCGACCCCAACGCCATGGTTTCACAGACATTCTGCCACGGAGTGTTCGGCGAAGGTTTCGACAAGATGAAATAAAAACAATTCTGAATATGGCCGCATACAACGACAGCATGATACAGCAGAAAAACTGGAATTGTTGCGGCTATCAACGTTAACGGACAAAAGCGTTATGTCATCGGCATAGGCATTTGTCCGTTAATTTATTTTTATCCGTGTGCGGAATATGATTTTTAAGATTGCAATTGCAGCCGCATCTGAATCTTATACAACGACATAATTATAATTACTCAATATGAATCATTCTTTACGACGCATAATTTTCACCATAGCATGCCTGTTGACGGCAATAGCGACACAGGCCCAATCAGAAAAGTTTACCGTGCGCGGACGCGTGGTTGACCGACTTTCGCGCGAGCCTGTAATAGGCGCAAGCGTATCGGTTCAAGGTCTCAAGGGCGTCGGAGCGGCAACCGACACAACAGGCGTGTTTGTAATAAGCGGCGTAGATCCGGGTATATGCCGGCTGTACGTTTCGTGCATAGGATACAAGAGCGTACTGTCTGCCGAATATTTCGTGTCGGCAAAGATGCCTACGATAGAGATTGAACTCGCCGAAGACGCAAAGCATCTTAACGAAGTTACAGTGAGCGTACCCGTGATAAGGCGCGTAAAGCAAAGTCCAGTGAGCATGCAGATAATAGGACTCGGCGAGATAGAGAAGAGTCCGGGCGGCAACCGTGACATATCGCGCATTGTAAGGTCGGTGCCGGGCGTGTCGTTCTCGCCCATCGGCTATCGCAACGACCTCATCGTAAGGGGCGGTTCACCGTCGGAAAACAAATTCTTCATGGACGGAATAGAGATTCCTAACATCAATCACTTTGCCACTCAGGGTGCGTCGGGCGGCCCGGTGAGCATACTAAACGCCGACCTTATACGTGAAGTGCAGTTCTATACAGGCGCATTCCCGTCTGACCGCGGCGGCGCATTGAGTTCGGTGATGGACATAAATCTGCTCGACGGCAACACCGACGAAAACTCTTTCAAGGCCACCCTCGGCGCATCGGAAGTGTCGCTCAGCGGCATGGGCCACTTCGGAAGCAAGACCACCTACCTGTTCTCAATACGTCAGTCATATCTGCAACTGCTCTTCAAGATGATCGGACTGCCATTCCTGCCCAACTACATTGACGGACAGTTTAAGATAAAGACTAAATTGAGCAAGAAAGACGAGATAACTTTCCTGGGGCTTACAGGCATCGACAACATGAAACTCAACACCGACCAGAAGGGAGAGGATGCCGAATACATGCTGAGCTATCTGCCACGCATAACTCAACAGACGTTTACGCTCGGAGCATCTTACCGTCATTATGCAGGAAAGAACATAACAACGGTTTCGCTCGGCTATAACTATCTCGGCAATCAGAATCTTAAATACCGCAACAACGATGATTCTGCGCCCGAAAACCTTACGCTCGACCTAAGTTCTCGCGAACAAAAGCTGTCGCTTAGAGCCGAAAACCGAACATACAACGACCGTTGGACATGGCGCGAGGGAGTTGAAGCATGGTATGCCTTCTACAACGACCACACATATCAAAGGGTTTATCACAACGAAAGTTCTTTATCAAAATACAAAACCGACATAAGCTTTGCAGGATGGGCCGCCTACGGCTCGGCACGCTATACAAGTGAAGACGGAAAACTTACGGCAAATATGGGCCTGCGCTTCGACGGATGTTCTTATTCTGACCAGACTGCGCGCTTCTGGGAGCATATCTCGCCCACCGTATCATTGTCTTACAAGTTTCTTCCGTCGTGGGCAGTCAACATCGGTGCAGGCATCTATCACCAACTGCCGCCATACACAGCCCTCGGATACAAGGACGAGCAAGGGCAAATGGCCAACAAGTCGCTCAAATACATGCAGGTAAAGAATACCGCATTGGGCATTGAATGGGCACCGGGCAAGCAGATAACCGTAAGTCTGGAAGGATTTTACAAGTATTACACAAATATTCCGCTCTCTGTTGCCGACAATATTCCTTTGGCATGCAAGGGCAACGACTATGGCGTAGTTGGCAACGAACTTCTCGTTTCGTCTGCCAAGGGAAGGGCTTACGGACTTGAAGCGTCTATGCGCTGGCAGATTCCGGGCAAGCTTGTATCAATGGCATCATTCACATTATTCAAAAGTCAATACAAGAACAACTCTGACGCACAATATATCAACTCGGCATGGGACAACCGCTTCATAGCTAACGTGAGCGCAACTTACGAACTGCCGCGTCACTGGAGCATAGGAGCCAAGCTGAGCGCGATAGGCGGCAGCCCTTATACGCCTTATGACGTAGACAAGTCGTCGCTCGTGGAGGCATGGGACGCGCAGGGACGCCCCTATTATGACTATTCAAAATATAACACCGGCCGCCTTAACGCCTTTGCCCAACTTGACATCCGCGTAGACAAGAACTATTATTTCAAGGGCTGGATGCTCGGTTTCTATCTCGACATACAGAATATAACAAAGAGCGTTCTGAGCCAGCCCGACGTACTGATGAGTACAGGCGAAATTGAAAATCCTGACGCTCCAATAAGTGAACAGCGCTATAAGATGAAATACATCAGTCAGGACAGTGGCACGCTGCTGCCCAGCATCGGCATAACGGTGCGCTTCTGACATATACTAAAGCCAACATTCACGCAGAAGTTATCAACAGTTTAGATATTACTTGTTGATAACTTCTGCGTTTTTTATTATCCAAAACCAACTTACATATACGACCAAACAAGCAAAAAGCGCACATACAGCAGCAGTCAACATGAAAGTATATTCGTCAAAAGCAGCATCATTATGTCACTTTAGTTTTGTCATGATTTTCAGACAAAATAGAAAATTCAGACGGCCTTTATGTCTTCTCATGATAAAGAATATTTACAACTCTACGTAAAAGGCATGCTTTTATAAAACAACTCGGCCACTTTTGACACTAAAACAGACCACTTATAGCCTAAAAACCGACCTGTTTTTTTATTGAAATAATAGCGATTTTGTCCGAATTAGGACAAAAAAGATTGCACATGCCATAATACATCTTCATAAATACGTGTAAGACTGCAACTTACGTTTGCACACGTTTTCGGGGCATTTTCACAACCAAATGATTTTAAATTTCAAATACTTCAGTATGAGGGCCTCAACAGAAATCAATGTGTAAGGCCAAAGCCTTAATTAACGGCAATATGCTAAATATGGCAAAGGCCGCCATATATATAAAATGAGTGTACAGCAATCGGGCATAAAGTATACTGAAAGATTGTCATACATTTAAGACAAAATGTCATATTAAGGCCTTGGGCATGTATTTTGATTCTCTGATAGCAGACAATCGTAAAAAGATTGGATTCAGGAATAACAAAATAAGAAAAAAGAAAGGAGACTACATATATGACATTCGACAAATTCACAATCAAAGCGCAAGAGGCTGTGCAGGAGGCAGTAAACACCGCACAACGCTCAGGGCAGCAGTCGATTGAGCCGGTTCATCTGCTCAAGGGCTTGATGAACAAAGCGAAAGACGTTACCAACTTTCTGTTCCAGAAGCTTGGCGTCAACGCAATGCAGATTGAGACTGTGGTTGACCGTGAGATTAGCCGCTTGCCAAGGGTTCAGGGCGGACAGCCTTATCTCAGCAACGAGAGCAACAGCGTGCTTCAGAAAGCCGTAGACATCTCGCAAAAAATGGGTGATGAGTTTATCAGCGTTGAACCTGTAATGCTGGCATTGCTCGAAGTTAACTCTACGGCAAGCCGCATAATGAAAGACGCAGGTTGCACCGAAAAGGAAATGCGCGCGGCTATAAACGAGCTGCGTCAGGGACAGAAGGTGCAGTCGCAGTCGGCAGACGAAAACTATCAGAGTCTGGAAAAATATGCCAAGAACCTGGTTGAGGAGGCACGTCAGGGCAAACTCGACCCTGTGATTGGCCGTGACGAGGAAATTCGTCGTGTACTTCAGATTCTGTCACGCCGTACAAAGAACAACCCTATACTTATAGGTGAGCCGGGAACCGGTAAGACAGCCATCGTTGAAGGACTGGCTGAACGTATAGTCCGCGGCGATGTGCCTGAGAATCTTAAAGACAAGCAGCTCTACTCACTCGACATGGGTGCGCTGGTTGCCGGAGCTAAATATAAAGGAGAGTTTGAGGAGCGTCTGAAGAGCGTCATCAAAGAGGTTACCAACAGTAACGGTCGTATCATCTTGTTCATAGATGAGATTCACACACTGGTTGGTGCCGGCGGAGGTGAAGGCGCAATGGATGCCGCCAACATACTGAAACCTGCGCTTGCGCGTGGTGAGCTGCGCAGCATAGGTGCCACGACACTTAACGAATATCAGAAGTATTTTGAGAAGGACAAGGCTCTTGAAAGGAGATTCCAGACAGTCATGGTTGACGAGCCTGACGAGCTTAGCGCAATAAGCATACTGCGTGGTCTGAAGGAACGCTACGAGAATCACCATAAGGTGCGTATTCAGGATGATGCCTGCATTGCAGCCGTCAAACTGTCGGAGCGTTACATCAGCGACCGTTTCCTGCCTGATAAGGCCATCGACCTTATGGACGAGGCTGCGGCTAAGCTGAGAATGGAGCGCGACTCTGTGCCTGAGGAGCTTGACGAGATTACCCGTAAGCTGAAACAGCTCGAAATTGAGCGCGAGGCCATCAAGCGTGAGAACGACCAGCCGAAGATTGAACAGCTCGACAAAGAGATTGCCGAACTGAAAGATCAGGAAAAGGTGTTCCGTGCTAAATGGGAAAGCGAGAAGGCTCTCGTCAACAAGATTCAGCAGGACAAGCAGCAGATGGAGCAGCTCAAGTTTGAAGCTGAGCGCGCCGAGCGTGAAGGCAACTATGAGCGTGTGGCAGAAATCCGCTACAGCAGTTTGAAGAAACTTGAAGACGACATCAAGAACATTCAGGCTCAGCTGCGCAACACTCAGGGCGGAGCTGCAATGGTTCGCGAGGAAGTTACTGCCGACGACATTGCCGAGGTGGTAAGCCGCTGGACAGGAATACCTGTAACGCGAATGATGCAGAGCGAGCGCGAGAAGCTGTTGCACCTTGAGGAGGAATTGCACAAGCGTGTTATAGGTCAGGAAGAGGCCATAACGGCAGTGAGCGACGCTGTTCGCCGTAGCCGCGCAGGACTGCAAGACCCGAAGCGACCAATAGCTTCGTTCATCTTCCTCGGTACTACCGGTGTAGGTAAGACTGAGCTTGCAAAGGCCTTGGCCGAATATCTGTTCAACGATGAGACCATGATGACGCGAATAGATATGAGTGAGTATCAGGAAAAGTTCAGCGTCAGCCGTCTTATCGGAGCGCCTCCTGGATACGTTGGCTACGACGAGGGCGGACAGCTCACCGAGGCAGTAAGGCGTAAACCTTATTCGGTTGTGCTCTTCGATGAGATAGAGAAGGCTCACCCGGATGTGTTCAACATCCTGCTTCAAGTGCTCGACGACGGTCGTCTGACCGATAACAAGGGACGTACCGTAAACTTCAAGAACACTATCATCATCATGACTTCTAACCTGGGAAGCCAGTTGATACGTGAAGACTTGGAGAAACACGGCGGAAAACTCGACAGCAACGAGCAGTCGCTGCTCAACAACCAGCTGATGACGATGCTGAAGAAGACCATACGTCCTGAGTTCCTCAACCGTATCGACGACATAATAATGTTCCTGCCGCTGACTAAAGAGCAGATTGCAGGAGTGGTTAAGTTGCAGATGAACGCAGTCAAGAAGATGCTTGAGCCACAGGGCTTCACACTCGAATACACCGACGCAGCCATCAACTGGCTTGCCGACGCAGGTTACGATCCTGAGTTTGGTGCGCGTCCTGTTAAAAGAGCAATACAAGACTATGTGCTCAACGACCTCTCTAAGAAGCTTCTTGCTGAGGAGGTTAGCCGTGAGAAGCCGATTATCATCGACGCCAACGGCGCAGGACTTGTGTTCCGTAACTAATGCATGACTGGTAGTTATAACCTAATATAAAAAGGATGTTTTCACAGAACATCTCCCACATCAAAAGGGGACGGGTAAATATTTTTGCCCGCCCCTTCTTTTTTTATTTATTATCAATAGCACAGCCAAGAATGTAGGGACGTACCCCAGGTGTGCACACATAAAGGCATTGTCGTTTATATATAATTGCATGGTGGATGCACCTTGGGTACGTCCACACATTTTCATCAATGTTACACAAAATTAAAGGCATATATTTTTCACCGAAAGAGCCAAAAAGAAACATCAGTTTCACGCAATGCAACACATTGAAACATAATAAAGACATTAACGGCTATAATGTAAAATTAAATTTGTAACTTTGCAGTAACATAACATCAGCGTCTGCCCTATATGGCATTTCAGCCATACTGACGCTAAAGAAAAGGAAACAATATACCTGACAAAATATAATATTACAAACCGGAAAAAGATAAATGCCATGAAAAAACTATTTATAACACTGACCATAATTCTTGCAGCCACCATGGCCTATGCGCAAGAGACGTTCAAGAATCCTGTTGTGTGGGCAGATATGCCCGACCCTGACGTGATACGCACCGGCGACGACTTCTGGCTCGTAACAACCACAATGCACCTTATGCCCGGCGCGCCGATAATGCACTCTAAGGATTTGGTAAACTGGGAGACGGTGAGCTATCTCTTCGACAGGCTCGACGAAACGCCCAAATACAACATGCAGGGCGGAACAGTTTACGGACGCGGACAATGGGCCACATCAATAAGATACCACAACGGCACATTCTATGCGCTGTTCTCGCCTAACGACGAGCCGTTCCGCTCGTTTGTCTACACAACAAAAGACCCGCGCAAGGGATGGACGCTGCACTCTCGCCTGCCCCATTTTCACGATGCGTCGCTGTTCTTCGACGATGACGGGCGCGTGTATGTGTTCAGCGGAACAGGCAAACTGACCGAACTTAACTCTGACCTTACAGCCAAGAAGGAGGGCGGAGTTGACATCACACTCAACGTGCGCGACGAAGAGGAGAACAATCTGCTCGAAGGCAGTCGCGTGATAAAGCACGACGGACGCTATTATCTGCTCATGATTTCATGGCCAAAGGACAAGCCGCGCAGACAGCTGTGCTACCGCGCCGACAAGATAACAGGACCTTATGAGAAGAAAGTGATACTTGAAGACAACTTTGCCGGATTCCCCTATGCCGGACAGGGCACCATCGTTGACGACGGACACGGCAACTGGTATGGCTTCATCTTCCAGGACCGTGGAGCCGTAGGCCGTGTTCCGCTGCTCATGCCGTGCCGCTGGACCGACGGATGGCCCATGCTGGGCGACATAAACGGCAAGGTGCCGCTGACGATGAACAAGCCTGTGCAGGGCTATAAGGATATTGATATTGTGGTGAGCGACGACTTCAACGGCGACACGCTCGACCTAAAGCACTGGCAATGGAACCATAATCCGGCTAACAACTGCTGGAGCGTGGGCAATGGACATCTGCGTTTGAAAACCTGTCGCGTGGTTGATAACCTGTATATGGCACCCAACACACTGTCGCAGCGCATGGAGGGACCAAAATGCAGCGCGTATATAGAGATTGACTTCAGCAACATGAGAGACGGCGACCGCGCCGGATTTGCAGCATTCAACGGCCATTCGGGCATAATGACAATAGAGAAGGAAAACGGCAATACATGGCTGACTGTAACGCAAACGCAGGTGAACCTTACGCAGAAGGAACATCTCGTGAGCAGCGTTGACACGCAGGAGAAGGCACGCATAAGCATAACAGGCAACAGGATTTTCCTGCGCATCGACGGCGACTTCAATCTGGGACGCGACATAGCCACATTCTACTACAGCGCCGACGGAAAGAAATGGACCCCGATAGGCGGAGAATTTAAAATGAAATTCGACTACCGCCGCCTGTTCATGGGCACAAGATATGCCCTGTTTAACTACGCCACCAAACAGCCCGGAGGATATGTTGACATAGAAAAATTTGTTTATAAGAAAGAAGAAAAATAAGACATAAGCCCATCATGACAACAAGGATTGCCATAATAGGCGGCGGTGCAGCAGGATGCTTTGCCGCAATATGCCTGAAAGAGCGTATGCCCGAAGCATGCGTAACTGTATATGAGAGCGGAAACAAGCTGCCGGCAAAGGTAGCATAACGTGAGCTGACAGACAACATGTCGAGTATAATTGTAATGTCATTTGTCTGTCAGCTTTTTACGACTTTACCGGATATCTAACTTTTCCTTCATCTTTTCTATGTCTTCCAAATCATTTCAGAAACATAATAATAAATATTTTACTCACGAAAGAGGACTTATTTCTGATATTCACCCTAATACTGATTACACTATTATTTTCATCTTGTTCACAAGATTATAACCAATCTCAGAAACACAAAAAGCGAAGTTAAAAATAGCAAATGCTACAATTTGGGCAACACCATACTATTCAATTATTTCAATAATTTTCTCTCACCATTATCACCACTTTCCAATATGTTCATCTGGTGAATGGCTATTTGGTTAAGTTTTATAAGCCTTTCATTTTGAGGAATACCTTGCTCTATAAACACTGCATTCAGGTTTTCCATATTTGACAGGCAGATAAGTTCATTTACGGTGGCATAGTCACGAATATTACCATTCAATTCAGGATTAGCATCTCTCCATTGCTTTGCTGTTATTCCAAACATTGCCACATTTAATACATCAGCCTCATTGGCATAAATCACATTTGCCTGCTTAGGCGTAACTTCGTTTGGAATAAGATTATGTTTTATGGCGTCAGTATGTATACTGATAATTTATTTTGGACAACTCACGTTTAGCCGACCAGCCGAGTTGACTAAATTCGTTTGCCTTCAATCGCTGAAACTCTTCAATCAAATAAAGTTTGAAAGTAACACTAATAGCAGAACCAAATTCAAAAGCGATATCTTTATGTGCATACGTTCCACCATAACGTCCTTTTTTAACAACAATACCGATGGCATCGGTACGTTCTATCCATTCAGAAGCACTAAGTACAAAAGACGGTAAACCTGCGCTTCTTCTAAAGTGGTCAAATTCGACCACTTTAAAATTTGGATTATGAATAATTTCCCATGTTCCAAGAAATTCTATTGTATAACGATTTCTTATCCAATTTTTAATTATATCAGCCGACCTGCTGTCACCATCTTTGGCTGAAGCCATATCTGTAAGTGATATATAATCCCTTAATTCCGCAACACATATTGTTAGAAATAAATTTAAAATACTGAGTAATA
>OLIT01000915.1_pt1 | contig 27913 bp, 26 predicted proteins | sample 1601341 | NCBI WGS metagenome assembly OLIT01 (sample SAMEA2452121, study PRJEB22498) | human gut metagenome | biome: human feces; feature: human gut; material: feces | place: Australia | collected 2012
TTTTCGCTTCCGGTTCCGGCTCTAATGCCGAGAATATTATCCGGTATTTCCAAAAAAACGATTCCGCTCAGGTTTCGTTGGTGCTTTCTAATAAGAGTGATGCCTATGTTTTAGAACGTGCGCATCGCCTGGGAGTGCCCTGTAACGTGTTCCCAAAGGAAGATTGGATAGCCGGAGATGAAATTCTGGCTGTTTTGCAGGAGGCTCGCATTGATTTTATCGTGCTGGCAGGCTTTCTGGTTCGTGTGCCCGATCTGCTTTTGCATGCTTATCCCGATAAAATAATAAATATACATCCGGCTCTTCTGCCTAAATACGGAGGAAAGGGGATGTATGGCGACCGTGTTCACGAAGCGGTAGTCACTGCCGGTGAAAAAGAAAGCGGCATCACTATACATTATATTAATGAGCATTATGATGAAGGGAACACAATCTTCCAGGCGACTTGTCCTGTACTTCCGACAGATTCTCCTGATGATGTCGCCAAGAAAGTGCATGCTTTGGAATACGAGCACTTCCCACAGATTATAGAGCAAGTATTACTTATTACCTAATACTTTATTACATAAGCTTTCTCCTCTCTTCTTAAAGGATAATCTCCACGAAAAGTTTCGAATAGCTCCGGTTGACTTTTCAATCGGTCGCTGTCTTCGACTGGGTTATACATTTGAAGGAGTGCATCTTCGTGACTTTTTGCTTGAATAACAGGAAAAGCAGGTGCCGGTGCATTAATTTCATAATCTCCATCTATCTGAAAGAACTTGCAAATTGCATCCAGTGACATACGTGTTGCGTTGGCTTTCCCGTCTGCCGAATAGCCTGCAATATGAGGAGTACCAATGATAACTTTCTCCAGCAGTTCTCGATTGATTTCGGGTTCGTGCTCCCATACATCAATAATGGCATCCGAAATAGCCTGACTGCTTAAAGCATTCAAAAGGGCATCCGTTTCAATGACTTCACCCCGTGAAGTATTGATGATAACCGGCTTCCGTTTTAATGAACGAAAGAAGTTTTCGTCAGCTAAATGGAAGGTCTTATATTTCCCTTCCTTATATAAAGGTACGTGAAAAGTGATGATGTCACATTCTTCCGCTATTTTATCCAAAGAAGAGAAATTTCCTTTTCCTTCTTTCTCTTCCCGCGGTAAGTCATTCAATAGGACGCGCATGCCAAAGCTTTGGGCCACTTTAGCCACCTTGCTTCCTACATTACCTACGCCTATAATCCCGATAGTCAGTTCATCCAGTCTTTTATTCCTGACAGACTTCCATACAAGAAGTGATGATTGTATATATTGGGCGACAGAAGCGGAATTGCATCCCGGGGCATTCGTCCATTCGATGCCTGCCTGCTTGCAATACTCCGTATCGACGTGGTCGAAACCAATGGTTGCCGTAGCAATGAACTTCACCCGGCTTCCTTCCAATAATTCACGGTTGCAATGCGTGCGGGTACGAACGATAAGCGCATCCGCATCCCGTACCAATTCCGGAGTGAAATCCTTTCCCGGAGCATAGATTACCTCATCGGCTATTCCCTGAACCGCCTCTTTTATATAAGGTATTTTATTATCTATAATAATTTTCATATACAATTCATCTTTTATACCCACAAAGGTAACAAATAAAAAAGTAAGAAACGGTTGCTTGTCTGAAAAATATTACATAGATTTGCCCTATTATATATCTATTAGCTAGTTAAGATTATGACATTTAGTAACCTTTGCAACGAGATTTTTTGGAAATCTACCAATGATTACCATGTAACGGATAGTGTAGATGCACCGATGAACAATCCTTACGAGTTGAAGTCGATAGAGTATTATTTATACCTGAAGAATTGGATTGATGCTGTTCAGTGGCATTTCGAAGATATAATCCGCGATCCCCAAATTGATCCGGTAGCAGCACTGGCATTGAAAAGAAGAATCGATAAGTCCAATCAGGATCGAACGGACTTGGTTGAATTGATTGACAGCTATTTTCTGGATAAGTATAAAGACGTAAAGCCTCTTGCAGATGCGACGATCAATACAGAAAGTCCTGCATGGGCAATCGACCGTTTGTCTATACTTGCATTGAAAATCTACCACATGCAGCAAGAAGTGGAACGTACGGATACTACCGAAGAGCACCGTGCACAATGTCAGACTAAGCTGAATATCCTGCTTGAACAGCGAAAAGATCTTTCTTCGGCTATCGATCAGTTGTTGGCAGATATTGAAGCTGGAAATAAATACATGAAAGTATATAAACAGATGAAGATGTATAACGATCCGGCGTTAAATCCGGTACTTTATGCAAAGAAATAACGAATGGCGCGTATTCTCATTATCCGTTTTTCAGCTTTAGGTGATGTCGCAATGACAATACCGGTCATACATTCCCTTGCTGTACAATATCCTCAGCACGAGATAACAGTGTTAAGTCGTGCTGTATGGCAGCCCCTTTTTCAGGAACTACCCGGCAATGTAAATTTTGTCGGAGCTGATTTGACAGGTAAACATAAAGGGTTGTGGGGACTGAACATTCTTTATTCGGAGCTGAAAGCGATGCACTTTGACTATATCGCAGATTTTCACCATGTGCTCCGTGCCAGATATTTATGTCTGCGTTTCAGGCTTGCCAATATACCGGTTGCCCATATTTGTAAGGGGCGGGCAGGCAAGAAGAAACTGGTTCGCCGACATCATAAAGTAATGGAAAATCAGAAGAGTTCTTTCCGTCGTTATGCTGATGTGCTGGAAAAGCTCGGACTTCCGGTCTTGTTGAACTTCTCTTCCATTTATGGAGAAAGCAAAGGGAACTTTGCAGAAATAGAACCGGTTACCGGCCCTAAAGAGAATCAGAAATGGATCGGTATTGCTCCCTTTGCCAAGCATACGGGAAAGATTTATCCATTGGAACTGCAGGAGAAAGTGCTCGCCCATTTTGCGGCTAATCCTGCGGTGAAAGTCTTTTTGTTCGGAGGCGGTAAAAGTGAACAGGAAATCTTTGATGCATGGATCGCCAAATACCCTTCTGCCGTTTCCATGATTGGCAAGTTGAATATGCGTACGGAATTGAACCTGATGAGCCATTTGGATGTGATGCTTTCAATGGATTCCGCCAATATGCATCTGGCATCTTTGGTGAATATCCCGGTTGTCTCCATATGGGGAGCGACCCATCCTTATGCAGGCTTTATGGGGTGGAAACAATTGCCTGTCAATACCGTGCAACTTGATTTGTCATGTCGTCCCTGTTCGGTATATGGACAGAAGCCTTGCTGGCGGGGTGATTATGCCTGCTTGAGAGAAATAAAGCCCGAACAGGTGATTGCGAAGATTGAAGGAATCATAGATTAATTTCGTACAGTATGATGTTGACTATATATTATTATATTATTTTCATTTTCTGGTTTTTGATATCTTTACTACCATTAAAAGTATTGTATATATTCTCAGATATTCTGTACTTTCCGCTGTATTATTGTATTCGTTATCGTCGACGTATTGTTCGTAAGAATCTTGTGTCATCCTTTCCAGATAAATCGGAAGTTGAAATAATTGATATAGAAAAGAAATTTTATTCTTTCTTTTGTGATTATATAATGGAGACTATTAAACTTTTCTCAATTAGTAGTAATCAAATAAGGAAAAGAATGCGATTTGAAAATCTGGATCAAATAGAAGAAGTGTTTCAAGCAGGGCGTTCTTGCTCGGTATATCTGGGACATTATTGTAATTGGGAGTGGATTAGCACTTTGCCTGCCAATATGAATAGAGAACGTATTTGTGCTCAGATTTATCATCCTTTGGAAAGTTCTGTTTTTAATCGGCTTTTTCTATACATGCGTGGACGTTTCGGTGCTTATTCAATTCCTATGGATGATTCGTTCCGTACAGTTTTAGATTGGAAAAAAAAGGGTATTTTGAATATTGTGGGTTATATTTCAGATCAGGTTCCGGGTTATAATAATATTCATTATTGGACAGATTTTTTAAATCATGACACTCCTGTGTTTACAGGTGCCGAACGTATTTCCCGATTGGCTGATACTGCTATTTTTTATGCAGATATTTCCCGACCAAAACGTGGGTGCTATGTTTGTCGTTTTGTGAAAATGGTGGATGCTCCTGAACAACATCCGAAGTTCTCTATAACAGAACAATACTTTCGATTGTTAGAGGAGACTATTCAGCGTTCTCCTCAATATTGGTTGTGGTCTCATAAGCGTTGGAAACGTACTCGTGAAGTATATGACCAGCTTTATTCAAAGGAGGAACAGAAGAAACGTTTGAGTCGTTTGTGATATTAGAGTTTACTTAATTTAAATAGGAGGCGGGTGCTAAATATTCGAAAAGGATTTACGAAAATATTGTCAAAAAATGTGGCTGCCTTACTTTTCGCTGGGGTTGAAATATTAGCTCCACGAATTGAAGTAGAGGATATACGAGAAGCTAATACTGCTTGTCCATGTATATATCTTTTTTCCATTTTTTCAGGAAGTAAACAATAGTGACTTAAATGCTTAGAGGTGCAAATACAAGCAGTCAATACAGATTGGTCATGTCTATGTTCTTTGAAGCCTTTTTCTTCTTTATAGATTTCTTTAGAATTTACATCGATAAATAGATGTGGGTGTAGCTCAGCCAAGTGACACCATTGTCGAATGATGTCATTATTAGAGGTTTTTTTTATGATTATGAAAGTGGCTTGTATTTGGTTTGCGAATTTCCATAAATTGTTTTTCGTTTGGAAAAAAGAAAATACCTCACGTTTGCACCATTTCTTATTTCTGCCACTAGTAACGAAAAAAATTCCTTCTTTATATTTTAAAATATCAAAATATCTAAACCAATCTTTGTGCTTTAGTAAAGTGCAGCCGGCATCTGCATAGATGATGATATCATCTTTGTCGGCTTTGTTAAGAGCATCTTGGATTACCCAAGGTTTCCAGAGCCAATATCCTCCCCCTCTTTTATATTGGGTGGTGTATTCTTGGAAAGGACTGGGTAGCTTTTCAGGGGTATAGATGTGAATTTCGTTGAATATGCCTATAGATTCGGCCTCTTTTTGGATACGTTGAAGTGAATCTTTATAATTAAGGTCACCGTAGGTGATAAATTTTATTTTCATATTTAATATTGGTGCGGGTCGAAAAATGTTACAGAGTATGTTCATGTTATTGAACGTGGCGCAAGTTATTAAGAATACTTTGAATTAACAAGAGAGGGAGGATGATTTGCATAAAATATATAAGAATATATTTCTTTTATTCTATTTAGTGGGGCTGTTCGTTAATTCAAAATATTTATTTAACACTAATAATGAAATCAGTCTTTCTCTTTTTGGGTTTTTAAATTGATTGACGTATTCATGTGCATGTGCAATAATACTTTGTGCTTCATTGGGATGATCGATATAATATTGGATGCGTTCTATGAAATCTGAATAGTCAGGTTTAATTTCTATGTAATGGTAATTAGGGATTAATTTCCCTTCCATAAACCATGTTTCACAGGTTGGTTTTGGCATCACTGCAATAGAATTGGAAGACATTACCCATTTGAGATTACTGGCTACGTCATTGCCTTCCAGACACATGATGAATTTGTATTTTAAATGTTGATAAATTGTAATAGCATCAGCATGATGAGAGTGAGAATTATACCCTACATCGCCTACATCACATAATGGATGCTTATGGAATTTATTAACGAATATTTGCCTGTTCAATTTACCGTCGGTTTCACCACGAAATATTACTTTGTTTTCTTTGTCGCAAAAGTGGATCTTGTCATTTAGAAAAATAAAATGTCGTACTTTATTGAGATTCAATAGAATAGAGTTTTGATTGTTCTTTAGTATAGGGCGTGCTTTCACAATCGAAGGTTTGTCAGGAATGTAGTTGATGTCGCCTGCGATATAGCTCCATTTTAGACTGGGTGAGAACCAACGTGTGTACTCGTATGTATCAAAGAAATATACACTTTTCTGATTTCTTAGTGTGTGGGCGCGTAATGTATTTGAATTATCTGGTAATAGCGTTCTTCTATTTAGCTTATTATAATATTCAACCCTGTCATAAATATATTCTTTATCTTTTCTTTGGCTAATATGGTTTAGAGTTCTTCTTAATCTGATTCTTTGAAAAAAAGAAGGAACAAGATAAAGAAATATATTTCTTGTATAATAGATTAATTTGGAATTCTTTCCACTTTTTTTTAATATGAAACTTTGAATCATTTTATAAACCTTTTGATTTGCGGCAAAGATAAAAAGAAAAATGCTTGAATATTAATAAATTCTTATATTATTGTTACTTTTGCAATTATATTATATAGAGGTATTTGCTAAATAAAGAAGAGAAAAATAAGAGAAGTATGATTTTTGTAAAAGGATATGGTCAGATGTGCAATAATATTTTGCAGTTTACTCATGCATATGTTTGGGGGAAAGCTAATGGAGTTCCTGTAGTATCTATGCGGTTTTCATATCGTTATCGTTATTTTAGAGTGTGCGAGACCCCTTCTCATTGGTGGGGAACTTATCTGTATGCAAAGTTGTTGATAAAGTTGAAACTAATAAAATGCTTTTTTCTGGATGATCCTGCTGATGTTACTCCTCAGGTTTTGGATGAGTTAAAGCGAAGTCGGTTAATTGCGGTTGATGGATGGCATTTCCGTTTCCCTGATTTATTCTTGGATAACAAAGAAGAAATAAAAGAAATGTTTGCAATAAAACCAAAATATTTGGATAAGATAAAACCTTATATGAGTGAACGTTTGCAAAAAGCTGATATGTCTTTGGCTGTTCATATTCGTCGGGGTGATTATAAAACATGGATGGGCGGGAAATATTATTTTTCAGATGATGTTTATATTGATCATATACGTCAGTTTATGGAGCTTTTCCCAAATAAGAAGATTGCTGTATTTATTTGTACAAATGATAGAAAATTGGATATAAAGACATATAGGGAAGTGTTGAAAACCGGTGATATTTATCTTCCAAATGGGAATGAAATTGAGGATTTGTATGTTTTATCCCGATGTGATTACATTTTGGGTGTAAAAAGTACCTTCTCGTTAATGGCATCGTTTTATGACGATAGGCCTTTATATTGGATTGTTGATAAAAATGAACCATTGTTGCTGGAGAAATTTACAAATTTTGAAAGTGAGTTCATGAATGTTTAACTAGACTTTAAGTGTATGAAAAAAGGAAAGATAACGTTGCTTATTTCTACATATAATTGGAAAGAAGCTTTGCGTTTATGCTTGCTAAGTGTTTCTGCTCAGACTGTTATGCCGGATGAGATATTAATTGCGGATGACGGTTCAAAAGAAGACACTCGTTTTTTAATAGATGAGTTCAGGGGGCTTTTGCCAGTTCCTATTATTCATGTATGGCATGAAGATAAGGGATTCCGAAAAACGATAATATTAAATCAGGCTTTGGCTAAAGCTACGGGGGATTATATTGTTCAAATAGATGGTGATGTGATTTTGGAACGTCATTTTGTTCAAGATCATCAAGAACTCATGGAGCGTGGGTATTTCGTTTGTGGAAGTCGTACAAAGATAGGGATGGCTGTGACGAAGAGGCTTGTTGATGGTTCGAGTTTTAAATTGAATATATCCAATGCGAAGGCTGGGTTTGTTTTAAACGGTTTTCGTTCAAGGAAGTTGCGTACTTTCTTGGCAGAGCGGTATGCTAAAAAAATAGATCATATGCGAGGATGTAACATGGCTTATTGGAGAGATGACTTTATTGCTATTAATGGATATAATGAGGAATTGTTGGATTGGGGACATGAAGATGGTGAATTGGTTTATCGTTTGCATTTCGCGGGGGTTAAGAAGAAATTCCTTAAAATGGGTGGCATAGTGTACCACTTATGGCATAAGGAAGCTTCGAAACACAATGAAGGGAAGCATTTGCAAGTGTTGGATTATGTGAAGGAAAACCGTGTAAAATGGTGTCCAAATGGAGTTGATAAATATTTAAATAAGAAATAAATGAGTGGTAAGGTGCGTGTTCTTGCTTTGTATTTACCTCAATTTCATCCTATTCCGGAAAATGATGAATGGTGGGAAAAAGGTTTTACGGAATGGACTAATGTAGGAAAAGCTAAACCTTTATTTTATAATCATTATCAGCCTAAGGTTCCAGCAGATTTGGGGTATTATGATCTACGATTGCCGGAAGCGCGGGAAGCACAAGCTGCATTGGCTCGTCAATATGGTATTGAAGGCTTTTGTTATTGGCATTATTGGTTTGGTGGAGGTAGAAGATTATTGGAAAGACCTTTTAATGAAATGCTGGCGTCTGGAAAACCTAATTTTCCGTTCTGTTTGGCTTGGGCAAATGAATCTTGGCGAGGGTTTCATCATGGGCTAAAAAACAGACAGGTGCTGATAGAACAACTTTATCCGTCTGAGCAAGATTATATTGAACATTTTCAAACACTTCTTCCTGCTTTTAAGGATCCTAGATATGTTCGGGTTGATGAAAAACCGTTGTTTATGGTTTTCCAGCCTTTTCAACTTCCGAATGCAGGACGCTTTATTAAATTATGGCAAAGGTTGGCGCAGGAGAATGGTCTTAAAGGTATTCATTTTGTTGGTCATACTTATTCTGCATCGCAGTCAAATATGATTTTAGCAATGGGGTTTGATGCAGTTAATGTCGTGAGGCTGTTTGATTATAAGAAGAAGAGGGTTTTAGGCATTTATTTGCTGCGCAGACTTCGTTCGATACTGTTGGGCTCTCCACGTATAATTCCATATAGAGAGGCTATGAAAAGCTTTGTTGGTAAGGAGGAAGAACAAGATAATATATATCCTACTATTATACCTAACTGGGATCACACTCCCCGCACTGGACGTAAAGGTGTGGTATTCCATAACTCTACTCCGGATTTGTTTTCCCGGCATCTAAAATCGATAGGAGATGTGTTGGAGAAGAAAAAAGGTAAAGAGAAGATTGTATTCATAAAATCATGGAATGAATGGGCGGAAGGTAATTATATGGAGCCGGATTTGAAATATGGTACAGCCTATCTTGAAAGACTGAAAGATTTTTTGTTGGCTCAACTAGATTAGCGACTTATTTCATCTTGTTTTCTGTAATTTTTGCAAGCATTATAAATTGGTAGTATCCCTCGAGGCAGGATTTAATAAATCCTGCTTTTCCGTCTCGTATGCCACCTTTTAAAATATAAGCCTTGAAAAAACGAAAAAACGGTCTGTATAGAAAAGCAAGAATGCTATATTTCTTGTTTTTTTTCTTTTCTATTTCGTTTTTCGTATATTGATTGGTTTTTCTGACAATATCGCTGATGCTATCATTGGCTAGATGGATAAATGCTAGTTCTTGTCTTTTTGGGGGAATATGATATAGGGGGCCTTTTACTATTGGTGAAATGTGGATAATAGCTGGCCATATAGTACCCTCCTTTTTAAAAAAACGGAGTATGTAATCTGGATAATGGCAATGCATAAATCTCCCCATAAAATAATTCTTGCGTGGTATATAAATACCTGAGGGACACTTTATATTCTTTATTTGTTGATATAAGTATTCTTTTAGTGCAGGAGTGACAATTTCATCTGCATCTACTACTAATATCCAAGGGTGTGAGGCATGTTGGATTGCGAAATTGCGGGCCGGTTCTACAATATTATGTTCACCTTTTGGGAAAGTGATAACTCTGACTGGAAACTTCTTCGCTATTTCTAAAGTGGCGTCTGTACTTTCCATATCACAGATGATTATCTCGTCAAATCCTTGAACGGCTTTTAGTACTTGCTCTAAATGTTTTTCAGCATTATATGTATTAATGATTACAGATATTTTCATATGATGTTCTTATGTGATTCTTTTGTGGTTTTATTGTAAATATATAGTAGCTTTTTTGCTATTATTTTTTTTTCGAATCGAAGAGCATACTCTTTACCTCTATTAATCATATTCTCTCGAAGCTCAATATCTTTTAACGTACGTTCGATAGCTTTTGCCAGTTCTTCCGGTTTGTTTGGGTCTATGTAAAGAGAATATGGTCCCCCGGCTTCTTCCAGGCAGGAACCGGTAGCACCAATAACTGGTATTCCGCTATTTAGAGCCTCTAACAGCGGAATGCCGAAACCTTCAAAGAAAGATGGGTATACAAAAGTTGTGGCCATTTGGTAAAATGAGGGTAATTCGTGAAATGGGATATTAGTGAGTATCCTCATTTTTCCTTCAAGACCTTTTTCTTTTAAGAAGTTTTCTATTAATTGGGTGTAAGTTGTACGTTTGCCTATTGCAATAACATCTATTGGATCTTTTATGTATTCCAATGCTTTTGCTATAAGTAGTAGATTTTTTCTGCTTTCAATACTACCTACATATAAAAGATATTTTTCAGGTAACTGGTACTTCTTTTTAATATCCTTTTTTATGCTATCTTCTACAGGATGTTTAAATTGTTCATCGCATCCTTGGTATACAACGTCAATTTTTGCTTCCGGAATATTAAAAAAATGTATAATATCACGTTTGGTACATTCACTGACGGCTATAATGTGATCCGCATTTATACATGCTTTTTTGAATTTGTATGTATAAATATGTCGATCAATAAATGAGTAATATTCTGGATATCTTAGAAAAATTAAATCATGAATTGTGACTATTGTTTTAGTGTTTTTTGCACGATATATATTCAATGGAAGCTCATTGCTTAACCCATGGAAAAGTTGTATGTTATCTTTTATAATATTATTAGTTATTCCCCATACACGCCAACATGAACGCAATTTCTTCCAGAGTGTTCCTGTCGGATAGCATATAATCCCTTTTTTAGACAAGTCTCCGAGTAAGTCAGTTTTATGAGGGTTGGGAGTGTATAATAAATATTTGTTTTCAGGCGCATAAGTTGTTAACAGTTCAAGAATGAAACGGCTGTAGTTGCCTAATCCTGTTCTGTTTTGAGCAGCTCTTTTGGCATCGAATCCAATTCTCATAATTTCTGATAATTATAATTTTAGGCAAATATAATAAGAAATATGTTTAAAGGTTGAATATTCCTCTTTTTATTGCTAATTTTGCCAAATTATTTTAGATGCTATCCAAGATGCTTTGTATATGAAACAAATAAAACGCTTCTATCAGTTCTTGCAAAAACCATTTTTTAGTGATTATCGTACATTACTTGGATTATGGTTGCTTCTATCTGTGATAGTGACAATTCTAAAATTGTCAAAGCATAATAATTTCTTGATTTTTAAGTATGTGTTTTGGCATACTATAGAACAGTTGCCTCTTTATGTCGCTTATGATGAATATTGGGATACTAATCATTATGGTCCATTTTTCAGTCTGGTAATAGCCCCGTTTGCTGTGCTGCCAGAGTGGCTTGGTTTGCTATTGTGGACAATAGCACTCTCGTTATTTTTATATTATGCTATACGGCGTTTGCCGCTCGCTCATCGAAAGTTGATATTCATATATTGGTTCTGTTCTCATGAACTATTGACTGCATTATTTATGTCTCAGTTTAATGTGGCAATAGCTGCTGTTATTTTAGCCACATATTATTGTATAGAGAAAGAAAAAGATGGTTGGGCTGCATTCTTTATAATGTTCGGAACTTTTGTTAAGCTATATGGCATTGTGGGATTGGCATTCTTCTTTTTCTCCAAACATAAAGGTAAATTTGTTCTCTCGTTGTTAGCATGGGCTTTGTTGATGTTTGCGGCTCCTATGCTCATTAGCAGTCCGGACTATATTCTCTCTCAATATGTGGGATGGTGGGATAGTTTGACGGCTAAGAACGCAGAAAATATTTTCTCAGGAGGGCAGAATATATCACTACTTGGTATGGTTCGTAAGATATCTCAATCTGCTTCATATTCAGATCTCTGGTTGATTGGTGGAGGTCTGTTTCTTTTTGGGATACCTTATTTGAGAGTCAAGCAGTATAAGAATGAAGCATTTCGTTATGCGTTATTGTCGTCGGTACTGATGTTCGTGGTTTTATTCAGTACAGGCAGTGAATCAAGTACTTATATTATTGCTTTTGTCGGTGTCTCTATCTGGTATATTACGGCACCTTGGAAACGTACCAATTGGGATATTGCATTGATGGTATTCGCGTTTATATTGACAAGCATGTCTCCTTCCGATCTTTTCCCTGCATATATTCGTAGAGAGCTTGTCCAGCCTTATGCTTTGAAGGCTCTGCCTTGTGTGATTATTTGGCTGAAGTTATCATATGAGATGTGTCTGAAGGATTATGGCTGTAAGGAGTCTGTATGAAATTAGTTGTTGTACAAATATAAAAAGAATAAGAAATGGATGCTAGAAAAATAAGGTCAGTTTTGTCAATTCCGGCAGTCGTGTGTTTTAATCTGCTGTTGGTTTATATAAGCTTTACACTATGTCGGCTTATATTCTTGTGGGTTAATCATTCTTATTTTACAGATTTGACATGGCAGCATTTCTGGGAGATGTATGCAGGTGGATTAGTTTTTGATACATCTGCTATTATATATACTAATGCCTTGTATATTGTTTTAATGCTTTTTCCTTTCCATTACAAAGAGAATAAAATTTATCATACGGTTGTCAAGTGGTTGTTTGTGGTGACTAATATGCTTTGCATTGTAATGAACTTGATGGATACAGTCTATTTCCAGTATACCAACAAACGTACTACTTCTTCTGTATTCAGTCAGTTTTCCAATGAGGATAATATAATTAAAATTGTAGGAATAGAGTTGTTGCATCATTGGTATTTGGTGCTATTGGCCATAGGGTTCTGTTATGCTTTGGTGAGACTTTACCGTAAGCCGAATGTAAATCCTCGGGGTAATCTGATTATGTACTATGTATCATCAACGGCTTGGTTATTAATATGTATTCCATTTTGTGTATTTGGAATGCGTGGTGGTATTGGCGGCGATGTACGTCCTGTGGCAATCAGTAATGCCAATCAATATGTCAATCGACCGGCTGAAACAGCAATTGTCCTGAATACACCTTTTTCTATTTATCGAACTTTGGGAAAGAAGCCTTTTATAGTACCTCAATATTATAATACTCAGAAAGAAATGGAGGCGGCTTTTACTCCTGTATTTTTACCAACGGACAGTGTTAGTTTTCGATCTAAGAATGTTGTTGTTTTCATTTTGGAGAGTTTTGGAAAAGAGTATTTTGGTGCTTTCAATAAAACATTAGATGGTGGAAAGTATAAAGGATATACACCATTTCTAGATTCTTTGATTTCCAAAAGTCTTGTTTTCGAATATTCTTATGCCAATGGGCGTTCTAGCATTGACGGAATGCCTTCTGTTCTTTCGGGTATTCCGATGTTTGTTGAACCATTCTTTCTTACTCCGGCTTCTTTAAATAAATTGTCGAGTGTTGGTGGTGAGTTAAAGAAAAAGGGATACTATACAGCATTTTTTCATGGTGCTCGTGATGGCTCTATGGGATTTCAGGCTTACGCCCGTTCTGTGGGGTATTCTGACTACTTTGGTCGGGAAGAATATAATAATGATGCTGATTTTGATGGAAATTGGGCTATATGGGATGAAGAGTTTCTTCAGTTCTATGCCGACAAAATCTCAAGTTTTCCGGAGCCTTTCTCTGTAGGTGTATTCACGGCTACTTCCCACCATCCTTTTAATATTCCGGAGCGTTATAAGGATGTTTATCAGGAGGGCTCTCTTCCTATTCATAAATGTATCCGTTATTCAGATCATGCTTTGGAGCGTTTTTTCGAAAAAGCATCTAAAGAACCGTGGTTTAATAATACTATATTCGTTCTGACTGCTGATCATACGAATGCAACAGAACACCCGGAATATCAAACAGAGATAGGCTTCTATTCTGTTCCAATCATATTTTATACTCCGGATGGAGATTTGCAGGGATATCGTTCAGATGTGGTAGCTCAGCAAATAGATATAATGCCAACAGTGTTAGGTTATCTTGGCTATGATCAGCCTTATGTTTCGTTTGGTTGTGATTTAATACATACTCCGGCAGAAGATACCTATGCCATAAATTATACAAATGGTATCTATCAATTTCTAAAGGGGGATTATCTATTACAGTTTGATGGGGAGAAGACAAAGGCTATCTATCGTTTCAAGACAGATATTTTTCTGAAAGAAAATCTTGTCGGTCAGGTTCCGGAACAAGAATCTATGGAAAAGGAACTGAAGGCTATGATACAACAGTATATGGAGCGGATGAACGGAGATAAAATGACTATAGAATAATTGTATATAATGATAGAAGAACGCATAAGTATAATAATTCCGGTTCATAATACAGAAGCATATTTAAAGAGATGTGTGGATTCAGTTTTGAATCAGACTTATAAGGAACTAGAGATTATCTTAGTTGAGAATTTGTCAACGGATGGTTCGGCGATGATCTGTGACGAATATGCAGAACAGGATTCTCGTGTGAAAGTTCTGCACTTGGATATTGCGGATTTGTCGACAGCGCGGAACGAAGGTATTAAGGCTGCTACAAGCTCGTACATTGCTTTTGTCGATAGTGATGATTATATTAAGTCTGAAATGTATGAGGTTCTGATGGATAATCTGAAGAAATATGACGCGGATATTTCCATGTGTACTTATGTCTTGGACTATGAGAACGGTGAAAAAAGAACTCCGACAAATTCCCTGTCAAGTATTCAGGTTTATTCGGGACAAGATGCTGTAAAAGGCATATTGAAAGAAGAACTCAGCAATGCTTCCTGGGATAAACTTTATCGGCGGAAGCTTTTTGATAAAGTTCTTTTTCCTGAAGCATATTATTATGAAGATCATTTCACTATGTTGAAATGGTTTGAACAGTGTAATAAGATCGTATGTATTCCTGATGTATTCTACTATTATTGGCAAAGGGATGACAGTATTTGCCACGACTTTAATCCGGTGCGGGGATATCATTATTTTCTTGCGGATTATTATCGTTGGGAGTATGTTTGTCGCACAGGAATTCTTTCCGGTGATGATAGAAAACAATTTATAAATAGAATTGTTTATCGGTGCTATTATAATTTCAGGCAAGTAGTCTGTTCACTCTCTTCATTAAAGGATTTTAGGGATGAAATCAAAGATATGAGGATGAAGTTAAAAGTTTTTTATCGTGAGAAAAAAGAAACAATAAGTTTCAAGAACCATTTACGTTTGCTTAAAACAACCTATTTGGGGAATCTATTTTGCTTTGTGAATTCTTTATCAAGGCGTAAGTCCTAATTGTAAATAATTGCGTATGATACCTAAGATTATTCATTATTGTTGGTTAAGTTTGGATAATACTCCTCTTCCGGATGAGATGCAGGCTTGTGTTGATACTTGGAAGAAAGTCCTTCCTGATTACGAATTAAGGTTATGGGATCTTTCTACATTTGATATAGAGTCTTCTCAGTGGGTACGTGATGCCATTTATTCTAAGAAGTATGCTTTTGCAGCGGATTATATACGTTGTTATGCATTATTCCATTATGGCGGTATATATTTGGATTGCGATGTTGAGGTTTTGAAGTCGTTCAATTCATTACTGCATTTACCGTATTTCATTGGAAGAGAGCAGTCTGAATATGGGATTGAATCTGCAATTGTTGGCTTTGAGAAAGGGAATCTTTTGGTTAAGAGTTTGTTGGATTACTATGAAGAGCGTCGTTTTATATTGGGCAACAATAAGTTTGACATGCGTCCTATTCCTTCTATAATATTGGAATGTATTAATAAGAAATATCGGTTGAAAGAAATTAACTCCATCCAGGATTTTGATTATAGTCCGGATGTTATTTCTGTATTCGATGTGACTTTCTTTAGTCCAAAGAAGTGGGATACAAAGGAGTTGATTGTTTCTCCTAATAGTTATACTATCCATCACTATTCGGGGTCATGGTTAAAAAAGAGGACTTTGGGAGACAAATTGACTTTTTGGTGGTATCGTTTTTTAGGCTTATTCATGAAGAAATACAAAATATAATAATGGATATAGTTTGTTCCATAGATAATAATTATGTTCTGCATTGTGCTGTCATGCTCACTTCGTTATTTGAAAATAATAGAAGTGAGAGTCATGTAATACATTTGTTGACAGAAGGTTTGACACCAGATAACCGAAAATTGATTGAAGATTTGGTTCACTCTTATAACGGTCGCTTTTGTTATTATCTAATTGATTCTGACGTTTTAAAGTCGTGCCCGATAAAAGCTACTGATCATCTGACTATTGCGACATATTATCGATTGCTGATGGCTGATATTCTTCCGAAGTCACTTGAACGGATATTGTATCTTGATTGCGATATTGTAGTAAATCGTTCAATAAAGAAGTTATGGGAAATTCCTATGCGGAATTACGCATTGGCTGCCGTTGAGGAGATGGGATGTTCCGTTCCTGATGTTTATGAAAGGCTTCAGTATGATAGTAATTATGGCTATTTCAATGCTGGGGTGTTATTGGTTAATTTACGATGGTGGAGAGAACATAATTTGACAGCTGTTTTCTTTAATTACATAGAAAAAAACTTCACTCGGTTGATTGCCCACGACCAAGATGTGTTGAATGCACTGTTGCATGATAAATGCTTGCATCTTTCATTTGAATGGAATGTAGAAGAGGCTTTTTATCACTATTCTTTTATAAAACAATTCTGGACAACGAAAGGTCTACGTAAGATTTTATGTAATCCGTCAATTATACATTATACTTGGAAGCCTAAACCTTGGGAGGCATCTTGCTTACATCCGTTTCGTTATAACTATTTCTTCTATTTGAGGAAAATAAAATGGAATAATTGTGTAAATAGTCTATCTTTGAAGCAGAATATCGCTTACTTGAAAGATAAATGTTTTTTCTGCTTATTATTAGCATTAGGAATAAAGGGGCATCGTTTTTATAGACTGTGAATGGTATTGTTTGCGATGTATAGTTGGCTAAAACTCATGTTTTAATGAATTAAAATCATATATACTAATTTGTTTATGTTCTCAATAATAATTTGCTCAATTTCTCCGGAACGATTACAGTCATTGGAAATAAATATATCGCAGACTATAGGCGTTGAATATGAGATAATAGCTATAGATAATAGGGAGAGAAAATGGCCAATAGCAAAAGCGTACAATTATGGAGCGTCTTTGGCTAAATACTCCAATTTGCTTTTTCTTCATGAAGATGTGAGTTTTCATTCAGAAAAATGGGGTGAATTTATTGAAAGTAAATTAGTGGAACCGGATTGCGGAATCATTGGATTTGTTGGTGGAAAGATTATGCTAAACAGTTATTCCGGTTGGAATCAATATTATGAATGGGTTTGTTGCTATCTGTATCAGAATGCAGTCGGCTTGTCAAGATTTGATGTTTGTAACGCTTATTTGCAGCGTCCCTTTGAAGAGGTAGTAACAGTAGATGGATTAGCAATGTTTGTCCGTAAGGAAGTATGGCATCAATTTCCCTTTGATGAAAATATGTTGCAAGGTTTTCATTGTTATGATATTGATTTTTCTTTGCAAGTCTTTTCGAGTAAATTCTATAAAAACTATATTTGTTGCTCTAATCGAGTGCTTCTTGAACATTTTTCTTCAGGGACATATAATGAACAATGGTTTTCTGAAACAGTCAGATTATGTAAAAATAAATGGAATAAATTGTTGCCTTTTGCTGTAGAAGGGTGGCATATTGGGGATAAAGAGCGAAAGAAACATGAAGAAAGATTGTCATATGAATTTCTTAAAGGAATATTGAAATCATCTTCTCCTTATAAGAAAGTAGTATTGAAAGAGTTTTGGCAGCGTCCTTTCAACTGGAAGCATTTCCGGCGGTGTGTGGCATGTACATTTAAATACTTAATTCGTACTGGTAGTAACTGATATAAATTTTGAAATCAATTATATGGAATCTAAATATCTTATTAGTGTAATTATTCCTGTTCACAATACTGCACGATATCTTGAAAGGTGCGTGGAATCAGTTCGTAATCAGACCTTGAAAGACATTGAAATAATTTTGGTAGATAATTTGTCCGTCGATGAATCGCCCCAGATTTGTGATAATTATTCGGTTATCGACGAACGTATCAAAGTTCTGCATCTTTCCGTAGCCGGATTATCTGTAGCTCGCAATGCCGGAATCGAAGTAGCATCGGCTCCGTATATTGGTTTTGTTGATAGTGATGACTACATTGAGCCTGTTATGTATGAGGAGATGCTTCATGCAATGTTAAACAATACGGCAAGAATGGTCTATTGTAATTATTGTCGGGAATATGAAGATGGACGAATCGAGTTTGTTTATCCGGATGAAGGCAAAACATATGTACGGACTTCTAAAGATGTGCAGCGTGATATGATTTATGAAATAGTAAGCAGTTCGGCTTGTACGAAATTGTTTGAGAAGCATTTGTTTGATTCTTGTCAATTTCCGGTTGGAGCTTTTTTTGAGGATCATGCAACGATTTATCGTTGGATAGGACATTATGATAAAATAGTTTGGATTGATAAATCGTATTATCACTATTTGCAGCATGATGATAGCATATGTCATACAATTGATGCAATGAAGAGATATCATTTCTTTTTAGCAGAGTATCCGCGTTTGGAGTTTATTAAGACTCAAACTTTGTTTATGAATGATGAGTTGTATGATGCAATGAATTTGGTCGTTGATAATGCCTTGAGGCATTTTAATTATTTCTTGGAAGGGGGAGGGAGACAATATCCAGAGTTTGCTAAAGAAATGAAAGCCAAGATAAAGAAATGGCTTACTTTGCCCAAAGAAGAATTAACCCCAAGAAATTACAAACGTATAAGGAAAATTATTTATTTCTGGTGGCTGTATTGTAGGGTACATTCTTCTAAGAGGCATGGCTAAATATAAGATATTTGAATTTGTTATCAATGAATGTTGAATAAATTCTGCATTATAAATTTAACGTATCTAAAAGGAAACAAACGTATTTTTTTTTGTATGCGACTTGTTACAAAGTTTAAGTTTATATTTTTTGCATAGTATCTGGCTTTTTTGTAACTCCCTTTATGTATATAAATGTCGTAGTAGTGGTAATATGTTGAGTTTACTGCTTCCTTATATTGTTTGGTGGGGATGATTTTGTACTTATTTATGAAAAATGTAGTTATTGCAATTACGGAAAGATCAAAATTTTCTTGTTTTTCTAAGCTCTGTGAGTGGCTGGCTGATTCTGATAACATTCTATACATGGTTGTTGCTTCCGGGAAGAATTTTATCTTGTAATGATATGCCATCCATAGCCACATTGGGTAATCTCCCATCAGCCAGTTTTGTTCCTCAGGTTTTATTTCGTTTACGTATCTTATGATAGCATTACTACGTATGCAGGTCGTTAGGGTAGGAATGCGATTGGTTATCAATAAGTCATTGAAATCTTTGAATTCATGACCGATTAGATAATCTTCAATCTTGCATTTGCTTTGGTCGTATACTTTGCTGTAAGTATATACCATAGCATATTCGGGATGATTCTCTAAAAAATCAACTTGTTTTTGTAGTTTATACGGATCTATCCAATAATCATCCCCTTCACAGATCGCAATATATTTACCTTTGGCTTGAGGATAACAGAACTTGGCGAGTATTGCTCTATTTCCTTTAGAATATTGATTCACTTTTTGAAAGATCGGTTTAATTATATTGGGATAGTTTGCTTCATATTCACGAATGATATCTTGAGTTTTATCTGTTGAGGCATCATCATGAACTAATACTTCAAAATGGAAGTTCGTTTTTTGCATAATGAAGCCATCCAAACATTGTTTAACGAACTTTTCATGATTGTATGTCAGACAACATATTGTGACAGTTATTGAGTTATCCATTAATCTAGTCTTAATTCAGCAAAGCGTTTAATTTCCATTTCTTTTTTGTAATCTTCCAATAACCTACGACAGTTATATAAAGGCGTATAGCCCAATTCTTCTTTGGCGTTACTGATATCCATTAGAAATCCTCCTCCACAAACCTTATCCGCACGGTAAATTATAGGAGATGTATGAGCTTTGGGAGAAAATACATCTCTAATTGTAAGTATTTGTTCTTCTATTGTTACTGGAATCCCTGTACCTACATTATAGAATCCCTCTTCCCGTTGGACTTCAACGGCTTTACACAGCATTTGGCTGAAATCATAAACGTGCACCATATCTTTGGCATAATGAGGATTACCCCATATTTCTAGTGGTTCTCCGTTTTGAGCTTTCTCTATCATTTGATAAATAGGTCGTTTGGTCTTTACTCCGTTAGGATAATAATATGGATAGGGACTATAACTATAGATGGTAGGAAGCCTAAAAATGAAATTTTTTAAACCATATTCTTGATGATAGTGTTTTAGTAGTTCTAACATCGTATTTTTAGCAATAACATAAATGGCATGGTCGCCTGTATAACTGAAATTGGGAGCAATATTAGGTTTCAGGATAATATCATGAGGGTATAAAGAAACATCAAAGACAGTTTGTGTATAAAGAATCCTGTCTATATGATTCTTGCGGCAATACTCTAAGACATTAAAACCTCCTGTTATTATAGAATCGATATATTTCTTCGGTTCATATGTGTCCATATAAGATGGTATTTGTGCGGACAAAAGCATGACGGCAAATACATTATCTGTCGGTAGCTGCTTGAAGTCTGATTCTTTTGTCAAGTCGACTGAATAATATTTAATATTATGCTTTGAAAAAAAGTCTGTTTTTCGACGGCCGGAAGCGATTATTTCATATTCATTGTTATTAAAATATTCCAATGCATATTTTAGAAGATAGGAGCCTACGTTTCCTGTGGCGCCAAAAATTATTATTTTCTTTTTCATAACAGTATGTTTATTATTTCAATATATGGTCAATTATATAGTTCATATCCTTCTTATTATATCGTTGATCAATAGGAATAGGATATAACCTCTCTGAAAGTTCTGTTTCGATGCCTTCTGTGGGCTTAGCCCAATTTGCAACACATTTCCAATATTGGGGTATGAAAATCTTGTGAGATATTAATATTTGTCGAAGATTAGTCTCATTGCTCCAAAAGGGATATACCATGGGCACATTATCAGTAGATGATATGTCAATGACTATTTTGTTCAGATTACCTAATTTACGATATAGTACCATATAATTCTTCCGTCTTTTCTGGATAATATGTTGATAGTCTAAAGATTTCAATATATGCTCGCTAAGAATAGACATTTTATGTATCTCCATGTGAGAAAAGGTTCGCTCACAGTCTTGAAAGTCATTATAATACATTTCGGCAGTATGGGTTAATCTGCCTAATAAATGTTTGGTACCTGATGTCGGAACATAAGTTGGGAATGTTGTGTTCAAATGACAGTCTGTATACAAATATGCTCCGTCAGGTACACCAAAAAACTTACGCGCAGAATAAAATGTGTCGATATGCTCTATAGGACGATCGAAAAAAGATTGAGCATTGTCGATAATCAAGTTTTGGTACTGTTTGGATAATGATAATACAGTATTTTGTTTTAATCCGAAATAATTTGTATATAATAAAGCCTCATCATCTGCAAGAATTTTATGGAATATAGGTTCTAACTTGTTATCAATATGATAAAAACTATATTCTACCCCTAACTTCTTAATAGGCTCTAGTAAGACGTCGCAAGTATAGTAGGGGATATTTATTTTTTTATATTTTCTGGCACACAATATATATTCCAGGCATTGGCGTGCAGTGCTTAGCATTATCGCATTTTTATGATAATGCTCTCCTTCCCGGAATTCAAATTCGAAGTATCCTCCTATATCTTTCATCTTAAAATGAATGAATCAAGTAATGCGTTTATTTCTTCTTTTGAATTGTTCATCAGAACGTCAATCATAGATAAACTAGGAACAAAACTACGGGTGTGAGGTTGGGGATACGGTTGTATCATTGTTTCAATAAAGTTTAGCATGATGCCATTTTCCTTAAATTTCTCCTTACTATATAGTTCTTGCCCTCCTACAGCATTATAATAAGTATTTGCTCCTAATATATTGCAAATATTCAGGATTTTTTCTTGCCCCTTTAATGTGTTATTTTTGTATATGTTTGATGATAGAATGAGCTCAGTGTCTATTGATAAATAGTTTAATATTTCTTGGAAGCTGTTAGCGATAAATTGTGAAAGCTGTTTGTTTGGAAATGATATTATTCTTTCCATCAATACCATTGCTTCCTTAAAGTTTACTGATTTAGAATAATTCAGCTGGAGTGTTTTCATCAACTTTTTGAAATCATCTTTAATTTCGATCTCATTGAACAACTTATTGGGACTTGCTTCTTTCAATGTGATGGTAAACATTTTTTTCTCGCCATTTATCAATAAATAGTTTCGGCTGACCCATCCTCCTTTTATATAATTTACATCATCATATATTATATATTTATCGACTGCCTTCATCAATTGGAAATAGCCAATGTAGGGCATGAAATAGGGCTGCATGATTCCTATAGTCATATGTTTCTTACTTTTTAGTGATTAAAGCGACAACCCCTTCTACATCTTCTGTTGTTAATGCATGATGTATCGGCAAACATATGACGCTATTTGCCATTTTGGTTGCAATAGATAGATTCTCTGGTTTAGCAGATTCTAATCCTCGATAAGTTGAGAATGTACTGATTAGCGGATAGAAATAGCGTCTTCCCCATATATTTTGTTCTTTCATTTTGAAATAAAGCTCGTCTCTTGTCATTCCATAAACTTCTTCATTAATGAAAATCGGAAAGTAAGAATAATTGTGGCGGACATTCTGCATATCTTCAAAGATTGTTATACCTGGCACTTCTCGCAACTTTTCACGATATTGAGTTGCAACCTGCTTACGTGCAGAAATGGCTTTGTCCACAATTTTAAGATTGAGTAGTCCGAAAGCGGCACGTACTTCATCCATTTTACTGTTGATGCCGGGAGCGACGACTTCTGTTTCACTTGCAAAACCGAAATTTTTCAGATAGTCAATTCTTTTCTTGGTTTGTTCGTCGCGTACAATAAGAGCACCTCCTTCTAGAGTGTTAAATACCTTGGTGGCATGAAAACTTAGTGTTGACATATCGCCTGCTTTCAGAATACTTTCACCATTAACTTCTACTCCAAAAGCATGTGCTGCATCATAAATAACCTTCAAACCATATTTATCCGCAATTTCTTGGATTCTTTTTGTATTACATGGCTTACCATATACGTGTACGGGCATGATAGCTGTAGTTCGCGGAGTAATGGCCGCTTCAATCTTTTCTGGATCTAAATTGCACGTTTGAGGATCAATATCAACAAAAACTGGTTTTATTCCATTCCACCATAAAGAATGTGTTGTCGCTACAAAACTAAAGGGGGTTGTGATAACTTCACCTGTGATTCGCATAGCTTGTAAAGCTGTAATTAAAGGTAACGTACCGTTGGTGAATAGACATAGATAAGGAACCTTTAGATAAGCAGCTAGTTCTTTTTCTAACTTTTTATGGAAATCACCATTGTTTGTAAGTATTTTGCTATTCCATATTTCTTTTAAGGATAATGTAAAATCCTCTAAGGATGGTAACAATGGAGAGGTTACATATACGGGCTTATCTGTCATTCTGTTGCAGTATTTAATATTATATACTATGTATTTGGCAAAGATAGACAGATTTTGAGAGCTATCAAAATATATGTTTATGATTTATATCCTTGTTTTTCTTTTTTTAGTTATACATATTCGTGTACCTTTGCATTAATTATTCTAATTGATGGTATTTCAAATAGATGTTTTCTTGGTGTTGTGTAAAATAAAGTTTTGTTGTACAGATAAAAAATGTAGATATGAATAAGGTTGGGTTGCTGATTATCTATAATCATCGTTATGATAAAAATATTTCTCGGTTGGATGAGATTTATAGGGAGCGTTTTTCTCATCTTTTCCATATTGTTCCGTTTTATGATGGAAAGCGGGAGAATGTTATTCCTGTGTACGAGTCCTCTTATTATTTCTCAGGGTACATAAGTCAAACTTATGCACACTTAAAAGACAAAGGTTTCACGCATTTTTTTGTTGTTGCTGATGATATGATTATAAATCCAAATCTGAATGAAAACAATATGTGGCAGCAAATGGGAATAGATGTTGATGATTGCTATATGGATGGGTTGATAGTTTTACAAGAACGGAAGACTTTCTGGTTGCACCTATTACAAGCTATGGATTACGTGGTTGCTAAAGCGGGAGTGGAGATTAGTAATATATTACCTTCTAGAAAAGAAGCGGAGAGATGTTTTGATAAGTATAATATACCTTATACTCCAATTCCTAAAAAACTTTTTATGGACTGGATATGGCAACAGAAAAAGTGGAAAATGCGGAAAAAAATTTTTCACTATATGCAAAAAAGATATCTTGATTATCCGTTGGTTGGGGGATATAGTGATATTTGTTTAGTAACGGCTGATGTTATGGAGAAATTTGCTTTATATTGTGGAGCATTTGCTGCTACTGATTTGTTTGTTGAACTGGCAGTTCCGACGTCAATGGTTCTCTCTGCTAGAAAATTAAAAGTAAATAAGGATATAAATCTGGATTCTGGAGCTATGTGGTCAGAGGAAGATATGGAGTTCTTGCAAGAATATAATTTTAATCTAGCAAAGCTTATAGAGCATTTTCCTATGAACAAATTGTATCTGCATCCTATAAAATTGTCAAAGTGGAAATGAAAATAGCTGTAATCGGAGGAGGTATTTCAGGGTTATCTATTGCTCGAATGCTACAAAAAGGAAATGATGTGGTTATTTATGAGAAGGAATCTCGGCCTGGTGGTTTGATAAAGTGTAGTGTTATAGAAGGGAGTTTGTACCATCAGACTGGAGGTCATGTCTTTAATACCAAACGGCAGGATGTATGGGATTGGTTTGATAATTTTTTTAATAGAGAAAAGGAATTTAAGAAGGCTTTACGAAATTCAGTAGTGGCTATGCCGGAACAGAAAATGATTCCTTATCCTATTGAAAACCATGTTTATATGTTTGAAGAGACCATTGCAAGGCAGTTTATATCTGATCTGTTAAACATGGCCAAAGCTGAACAAAGAATGCCTGTTAATTTTGAGGAGTTTCTTCGTTACCAATTTGGAGAAACGTTATATCGATTGTACTTTCAACCTTACAATCGAAAAGTATGGCATAAGGAATTAACCAGTATCCCTTTGTCTTGGCTCGAAGGAAAACTTCCAATGCCTACTATTGAAGAAATGATTTATAACAATATGAATCATGTTGAAGAACGCGCTTTTGTTCACAGCTCGTTTTTATATCCATTGCAGGGCGGGTCGCAGTTTCTAGCAGATCGTTTGGCGGAAGATTTGAATATTGTTTATGGGACGTATGTTTCAGCATTGCAAAGACTTGATAAAGGGTGGTTGGTAAATGGGGATGCTTTTGATTGTGTTATATTTTGTGGTAATCTTAAACAGTTACCAACATTGTTAACGGGTTTGGATAAACTTGTGCAGGCATATGAAAAAGAGATTAATTCTTTAGAATCACATGGTACAACCTCTGTGTTTTGTGAGATTGACAGAAATGATTACAGCTGGATTTATATGCCTGATGATAAGTATGAAGCTCATCGTATAATTTGTACTGGTAACTTTTCGGAAAATAATAATGCTGTTGGGAAGATGACGGGAACTGTTGAGTTTACTGATTATATATCGAAGAAGGCTATTCTAGATAACCTGAAAAGAGTACCTTACCATCCTAAGTATCTTGCCCATCATTATGAGCAATATACTTATCCGGTTCAGAATTCAGCAACCCGTACAATGGTTTCAGAACTTAAAAAGGATTTAAGAAAAGAAAATATGTTTTTGTTAGGGCGTTTTGCAGAATGGGAATACTATAATATGGATGTTGCAATTGGAGCAGCTTTGGATTTAAGTGAATTTTTGCAATCTAATGGAGTTGCTTAACGAAATAAGAATTGAGATATTCGGGTTTTAACGGAATGACTTGTGTGTTAATAATATAGTGCTTGATATGTTTTTGCATATATATAATTCGTTTTGAACGCAAAGATAGGAACGTTGAACGATAATTTATAACGCAGTTGACCGATCCTTACGATTAAATCTCCATTTTATAAGGAGACAAAAAGCGTTATAAATGAAAAATATCAAGCTCGGCCCAAACGTTTCTTTACCATGGGCGAGGGAGCCTATGAGGATATTGTTGATAAATCTAAGTATGTGGTATTTTGTTTTCTGCTGTTTGCAAACAGCAAATAGCTATATTTGTATCTTATAATACTAAGATATAAGAATTTATGGAAACTCTTTTTGCTAAACAAGACCGTTTGTTGTAGCTGACATCGACTGGGATAATAAGGACATTGATGTATCAGATCAATTGGGATGCCCAGTTGGTTGCTATTAAAGGGCCACGGGGCGTGGGAAAGACTACTTTAATGCTGCAGTATATGAAGTAGCATTATGAGATTTATAGTAGGGAAGTGCTCTATTGTACGCTTGATTCTGTTTATTTCTCCAATCATACTTTGCTGGAGTTGGTGGATGTATTTGTGAAAAATGGCGGAAGCATCTCTTCTTGGACGAGGTGCATAAATATCCGACTTGGAGCAAGGAGATAAAGGAGGTATATGATATGTATCCTGATTTGAAAGTTGTTGTTAATTTTATTGTAGAAACGGAGTTACCCCAGTTATGTGGAATTGATGTGGGTAATGTACGTAAGGTAAAAGCCTTGTTGGGTATTCTTGCGTCCTCTGTTCCTTTTGAAGTGGATATATCCAAATTGATCGGTATCCATCGTAGCACTGTTATAGAATACCTGAATAGTCTGGAAAAAGCAAAACTGCTGCATCTGTTATATGCGGATTTATTATCTGTCAAGAAGAAGCAAAAACCGGATAAGATTTATTTGGATAATCCTAATCTCTTGTATGATCTGGCTTCTCATCCTGTGAAAATAGGAACAGCACGTGAAACTTTTGTGGTGAATCAGCTTTCTTGTGACTATGAAATAGAATCTGGAAAGAAGACAGGGGATTTTAGAGTTAACGGGAAATATACTTTGGAAGTTGGCGGTGAAGGTAAAACGTATGATCAGGTAGCGGATGTGCCTGATTCCTATATTTTAGCTGATGGAATAGAAACACCTTACAGGTGTAAGTTGCCGATTTGGGTTGTTGGTTTTCTATATTAGGTCAGCACCCCTCTAGCGCGTATTACGATTTTCATTTCTCATATTCTCATCGTTCCGTTATAAGTAACAGATAACTAATATAATAGACAATGAGAAATACTTTTGTAAATAGGTATTTCTCATTGTTTTTCCGCAAAATGACGCTGATTTTGCTTATTTCTCATACTCGTCTGGCTTATTTCTCATAGTGTCCCGGTCCCGCTACATAAATAGGCTGTGTAGGTTTCCCGATATTTTGCAACTTGCCTTCTGCTTTCAATCTACGTATTTGTCGGCTGGCCATGCTTTGGGTGAAGCAACAAAGTGACTGCATGTTGCTGCGGGTCAGTACGGGATGCGTTGCAAAATATTCCGTGAGTTTCCGGTCGATTTCTTCTTCTGTGAGAGAGGCGGAATGCGGTTTGTATTTCGAACGTCGCAGGTGTGTGGCCATGCATGAACTTTTTAAATCCCTGTCAGCCTGGAAACTGATGGATTTTAGTTTTACTTTGTCCGCGCGGGTGGTAAGCGAGTGTATGGGTTCGGTAGCTTGCAGCGTGATTTGAAAATAACCGATTCCATCCAGATGTACCCTTTCTCCTTCGCGCAGATGGTTGCTCATGCATCTGCTCAGTTCCATTAGCATGGCTTCTACTTCAGCTTTTCCGAAAGTAATTGCCATGTG
>OLIT01000924.1_pt1 | contig 27816 bp, 33 predicted proteins | sample 1601341 | NCBI WGS metagenome assembly OLIT01 (sample SAMEA2452121, study PRJEB22498) | human gut metagenome | biome: human feces; feature: human gut; material: feces | place: Australia | collected 2012
GCTAATTTTTTTATTTTTTTACTATCAATCAAATTGTTACAAACCAATGTTTTTTCTTTCATTTCTGGGAAAATATTTAAAAAACTACTTTTTCCTTCTTTTGACACAAAAATCACATGCTTGAATTTATTATAATTTATTTTCTTAAAAAACTTCTTCATTTTGACTTTATCATTTCCAAATAAGGTATAGTAATCAGCATGACCCCATAAGCATGAATTTTTTGATGCTACTCTACTAATAAAAGATGCCACAATAGAATAGGTTGCAAAACTTGCTGAAAAATCAAATTTATTTTTATATTTAATCATAAATTTAAATCGTTTTACTAAATTTTTCGCTTTTCTCTTTAGTATATTTTTGCTTTCATCTGGTCTATATTCAATTACTTTTATATCTTTGTTTAATTCCTTCAAGAATATCCCCTGTTTTTTTTCTAATATAATAGTTATTTGATATCCTCTTTTTTGTAAATAATTTGTCAATGTTACTAGTGACTTTTCTATTCCACCTATATCTAAAGAATATGCTGCAAATAATAACTCTTTCATTTTTTCTCCCTCTATTTTATACACTTTTATTTTATCAATATTTATTTATTTAGTCAATCATAAATTATTTAAACAAAAGAAAAATTGCCATATACTACTCTAATTCGTATTGGCAATTTTCATTTTTATTATTTTTTATTAACTTTATCCCTCTACTGGATAAACACTAACTTGTTTTTTGTCTCTACCTTTTCTTTCAAATTTAACATTTCCATCTACTAATGCATATAAAGTATCATCACTACCCTTACCAACATTAGTTCCTGGATGTACTTTTGTTCCTCTTTGTCTTACTAGGATATTTCCTGCTAAAACAAATTGTCCATCAGCTCTTTTTACACCAAGTCTTTTAGACTCACTCTCTCTACCATTATGAGAGCTACCTTGACCTTTCTTATGAGCCATGTTTCTCAACTCCTTTCGGTTTTGTTTTATTTATGTTCCCTTTATTAAAATCTATGTTTTAATTAAAAACTAAGCTTCTACTTTTTCAGTAGCTTTTGTTGTTTCTGCTTTTTTAGCTGTTGCTCTTTTAGCAGCTGTTTTGATTCCTGTAATTTCTACTTTTGTATATGGTTGTCTATGACCTTGTTTTCTTCTATAATTCTTTTTTGCTTTATATTTGTACACTAAGATTTTTTTACCTTTACCATGAGAAACTACTTTTCCTTCTACTTTTATACCTTTTACATAAGGATTTCCTACTTGTACTTTTCCTTCTTCAGATACTAAGATTACTTTATCAAAAGTAACTTTTTTTCCTTCCTCTGCATCTAATTTTTCAAAAAATACAACATCTCCTTCTGCTACTTTGTATTGTTTTCCACAGCTTTCGATTATTGCGTACATTTAAAATGCACCTCCCTTATTTGTATACTCGCTAATCCTTAAATTTCAGGCAATTAACTTATTGTTAATATTTAGGTGCCTTGACTAAGCGGATTACAGTTCCTAATTTTACCATACTTCTACTTAGTTGTCAATTGTTTTTTCAAATTTTCAAGTGCCTTTTTTCGGTGACTTATTAGATTTTTTTCTTCTTTTGTTAATTCTGCCATTGTTTTTCCATTTTTTAGTTCAAATATTGGATCAAATCCAAATCCATTTTCTCCTCTTGGTTTTTTAGTTATTTTTCCTTCTATTTCTCCTTTTCCTACAATTATTTCTCCATTATCATAGTATGTTATTACACATCTTACTCTTGCTTTTCTGTCTTCTTCTTTTAAATCTTTCATTTTTTCTAATATAGCTGTATTCCTTTGTTCTGGAGTATAATTTTCTCCTAAAAATCTTGCTGTATATATTCCTGGCCATCCATCAAAAATATCTATACATAACCCACTATCATCTGCGATGCATGGCATATTTGTTATTTTTGATATTTCTTTTGCTTTTTTTAATGAGTTTCCTTCAAATGTGTCTGCATCTTCTTCTATTTCTATATTGCACCCTACTTCTTTTAGACTAAGTAATTCATAATTATTTAAAATTTCTTTTATTTCTTTTAATTTTCCTTGATTATTAGTTGCAACTATAATTTTTTTCATTTTTTTCGATCTCCCTTTTTTATTTATATTTATCATAATATTAATGTTTTTTCAATGTATAATAGAATAAAATCTGACATTAATAACATTCCTATAATATAAAAAAGAAGTTCTAATTTGAACCTCTTGTATATTTTACTAATAATTTTTCTACTTCATCAGAAGTGGCTAATTTTAAAACTTCATCAGCCAATTTCTGGCATTCTTTAAAATCTAATTTTCTTATCAATTTTCTTACATTTAAAACTTTATTAGCATTCATTGAAAACTCATCTAATCCTAAGCCTATTAATAAAGGGATAAATGTTGCATCTCCTGCCGCTTCTCCGCACATTCCGCACAAGATGTGGTTTTTGTGAGCACCTTCAATTGCTTTTTTTATAAGTCGAATTACAGCTGGATGAAAATGTGTATATAAATTAGCAATTTTTTTATTTCCTCTTTCAACAGCTACTGTATATTGAATTAAATCATTTGTTCCAATACTAAAAAAGTCACATTCTTTTGCTAATTCATCTGCAATAAGTGCTGCTGCTGGTATTTCTATCATAATTCCAATTTTTATATTTTCATCAAATTTAATTTTCTTTTCTCTTAACTCTTCCTTTACTTCATTTATTATTTCTTTTGTTTTTCTTAACTCTTCTAATGATGAAATCATTGGTATCATAATAGCCATATTTCCAAAAGCACTTGCTTTTAAAATTGCCCTTAATTGTACTTTAAATAAATTAATGTCATCTAAACAAATCCTAATTGCTCTATAACCTAAAAATGGATTATCCTCTTTTGGCAATTTCATATATTTTAAATCTTTATCTCCACCTATATCTAATGTTCTAATAATTACTTCTTTATTCTTAAGTTTTAATACTACTTTTTTATATGCTTCAAATTGTTCATTTTCAGTTGGAAAATTTTCTGAGTTCATATAAAGAAATTCACTTCTAAATAATCCTACTCCTTCTGCTGTGTTTTGAATTACAATTTTAACATCATCTGGCATACCTATATTAGCTAAAACTTTAACTTCATGTCCATCTTTTGTTATTGAATCTTGATTTTTATAATTTTCTAATTCATTCTTTTCTTTTTTTATCTTTTCTTTTATCTCTTCAAAATTTTTATATTTTATCTCCAATTCCAATGTTCCAGTTTGCCAATTTTGGATAGTATAATTGATTTCATAATGTTGCAAATCTTTATTATCAGATTGATGATATTCTATATTTTGCGATATTTGTTCTAAACCAGAAATTCTAGATGTAATTTGTTCAATAATGATTACTTCTTTTGTATCCCAACTCAGCGTAAGTTCCACTTTCATTTTGCCTCTATCACGAATTTTTGCTATCTTAAATTCAAAATTTTTAAATTCAACACTATCTGTTTCCGCAAATATGCCTTTATCTGAATTTTTTATATGAACAAATAACCCCATCAATATTATAACCAAAATAACAACTATTTTACTAATTTTTCTCATTATCGATCGCGCTCCTTAAAATTTTTTAAATTTTTATTCAAGGAGTCATTGCTATTTTTGACTCTTATAATAGAGATGACAATAATAATAATAAGCCCAATAAGCAAAGATATAATGGTTGATATCAACAATTTAACATTATATACAAAATCATAGATATATAAATAATATCCAACTATCAATATAATGAATGATAAAAATAAATATACAATTATAACTTGTACCACAATTGTGATATTATTTATTCTAAAGAAAACGGATAGTAAAAAACTTGCGAGAGCACAAACAATCCCTAAAATTAATAAATTTTTAGCAAATCCAGTATCTTGATAAATGTATTCAGAAATAGTGGCAAACATAATAGTAATAATGGCAAAAATTGTTAAGAACATTATAAAGTAATTCGTAATATGTTTTTTCATATGTAACTTTTTCTTGTGTTTCATTCTATACCCTCCTACCCATTTAATTTTTGTTTGAAAGCATGAGCATAAACACGCGTTATAATCATTCTTTCACTATTCACTAATACTGCACTAATTCTACCATTAACAAGTGTACTTACTTTTTCAATTTTATTAATATTTAAAATAATTGTTCTTGCAATTTGAATAAAGGATGTCCTCGATAACATTTCTGATAACTCTTGAAGTTTATAATTTACTTCATATACATTTTTTTCAACATACGCAAAAACTCTATTTTCGACAGCTTCAAAATAATAAATGTCATCTAAATTTAAAACATAGATTTCACCATCTAATTTTCCATTGACAGTTATATAACTTGTATGAATATAATTACTAATCTTAGTTATCTTACTATCAATCTCCCGACATTTTATGAGAATTTCCGTTTCCTCTAAATTAGGAATTTCATCTATTTGAAGTTTCATAAGTCACCTCGATTCTTTTATTTAAAACGATTTCGATATGTACATTTTTTACACAATTCAAAATACGGTTTTCGTTTATTAAACCCTGATATTGCTTCTAAATAGTTACTATTTTGTAACAATGTAGAAAAATCATCAATAAATAGATTGCCAATTTTAGTGCTTCCTTTATAATCGAGACAGCACAAACAAAGCGATCCATCATTTAAAATAGCAAATTGTTTTTTGCCACCAAGACATCTAGTTAAATTCGTATTATATGAATGGTCCAATGATGGCCATATAAATTCATCAGCCTCTGAAATATGAATATTTTTACTTGTTTTCGCCTTTTCTTTATATACTTCTAATATGTTTTGGTTTAAATTTTTCGTTTCTACATTGTCTTTATTATTCCATAAGCGCAAATTTATCGCAACTAAACTTTTTTCTTGCTCTCTTTTTAATAAAAAACTATTCAAATTATGAATATAGTTTTCCCTTTCAACATCATTAAATTGAATTAGACATTGCAAAGAAATATTAATTTTTTTTAAATAATGATACTTCATTAATGAATTACTATACTGATGAATTAATATTCCATTCGTTGTTATGGCAAAATTAAGTTTTTTGTTTTCACAATATTCTAGTATTTGTAAAAAATGATTGTGTAAAGTGGGTTCACCTAAAACATGAAAATAAATTAAATCAACATATTTTTCAATTTTATCAACAAGTTTTTTAAACTGATCTAAAGGCATAAATTGATGTGTACTATCATTTGATGAAGGACAAAAATGACAATTTAAATTACATGCTGTAGTTATCTCAATATAAAAAATAAATTTTTTATTCTTCATCTTTTGATTCTTCAAATTCAACATCAATTAATTTATCATCTTTTGATGTACCATCCATTTTACTATTCTCTTTACTAGCAACAATCAATAAAATGAAGCCATATAGTATAATTACAATATCAATCACTCGTAAAATCCATATTCCAATATTTTCAATTCCACAGAAAATTAACATAAAAGCAATCATTAATTTATATAATGATTTACCAAATAAATCCAATAGATTTTTCTCCATAATAGCAATGATTACTGTATAAATTAAAAAAACAATTCCTAAAATAAATGATATTAACCCAATAGGAATAAATAAAATAGCAAGACCAAATAGTATTTTAAAAATTCCATCATATAAAAAAGTCATATTTACAAAAGTTCCAACTTTTTTAGTATGATTATAAATAAAAAGGGAAAAACCTCCAATAATTATTAAAATTATTCCTAACATTTTAACAATGATATCAATGAGTTCCTTGCCAAAAGGCCAAACAATAAAAGCAAAAATAGCCCCTACAATAATGTAATAAGCTCCTATGAATGATTTTTTATAATTATGCATAAAAATACCTTTCTATAAATTATTTTTTGTAAAAAGTTTAATATTTTTGTTTGGCATTACTTCATCCTCAAATACAATCGTACAATCTTCATCTATATACCATTTATTTAAATTTTGATAAGAATAATCTAAAATAATAGCTTTTTTCTTGTAATAACAAACATGAACCAATTGATTATCAACAAAATATCGTATGCGATATCTACGAAAAAAAACTAAATAAACAATTAAGATAATCCAAGGAATAATTCCTAAAAAAATTGCAATTATTTGAAATAATTCCCAATTCTTACCTAATTCATCAGCTGGAACATTTTCCAATAATTGAAAAAAAATATTATTATTTAACATTGTTTGTCTCCTTTAATTCTAAAATTCGAATTTTCCATTTTCGATTGATGAACTTAAAAACTTTCTTAGATGTTAAATCAAATAACTTTTGATATACATAAAGTAAATCATTTTTCAATCCTTCATCTAATAATTTTTGATATACTTTTTCCATATGATTAGCTACTAAATAGTAATAATAATATGCTTTAACTAACTTTTTTTCTTCATAATATGCATTGGCCAAAAATAATTTAGATAAAATAATAAATTTAAGATCTTCATTGGTCTTGGTTTTTCTATATAAATATTTAGATTTTTCTAACATCTTTTTTGAAGTAATTATAATATGATTATAGTCACAATTACCAAACATCAAGTAAATAGTTTTAACATACCACTCCATCAAATATCTAAATTCATCCATACTTGAATTAATTTTAGAAGAATCTTGTAAGACTCCAATAATTTTTTGATACCACCGCTGAACAAAATCCATTCTTAACTCACTATTTTGATAAAATTCACTAATTTTAATATAACATTCAACAACCTTTATGCGATCTTTATTAGAAAAAGTCTGCCGATATAGATTTTCTGATATCCTACAAGATTTTAAAAATAATTTTTCAGCTTCAATTTTTTTACCAATCGATTCTAAATAAAGAGCCTTATTTAAAGTTTCTGAAAGTTTTATTCTTTTTTCGTCATTACTTAAATTTCTTCCCTTAACAAAAGTTTCCATCTTATATAGCATCCTTTCTTTTTCATTATAACATTTAATTATATTTTTTTCAATTTATTTATCAATAATTAAAGTAAAAAGGCCTTTTTGGCCTTTTATAATATTAATTTTTTTTAATATTTGCATAAAAATTGTTCTCATTTAAAATTACAATTCCATTTTTATATAATAAATCGGCAGTTATTCCATTCCCATTTACTAAAGTTGAAGAAAAACTTCCATCGTATATTTGACCAAATCCACATGAAGGACTATTACTTTTCAAAATTGCTAATTGACAATGATGACGAATAGCAATCGAAAGAGTTTCATTTGCTCCCAAAATAAATTCCTTAGTAACATCAATATTATTACAATTTATTACTTTTTTATCTAAAATTTCACTAGGCATTCTAGGAACTCCTAATCCTCCTAATACTTCTGGGCATACAGCTATGAAATGATGATAGTTTTCTAATTCTTTTACTTTTGCATTGAAATTATTTTTCCCATTATATTTACAATTCATTCCTAATAAACAACTACTTACTAAAATGTTCATCAAGGTCACCTTTTATTTCATTATCTTTACTAAAATGATAATTTCCTAAAATTGTATGATCTAAATCATCCTTTGCAAGACAAAGTTGCATTTGATAACTTAAAATATTCTTTTTATATTTTTCCATTCCAAAATTATCATATAAATATTTTGCATAATCAAACGCTTCATCAAACATAGAAATTCTTCGATATAAATCAACAATGATAAGTCTAACATTTTCATCATCTTCTACTTTCAACGATAATTCTAAATACTTTATCGCTTTGCTTCTCATCTGTAACGCTACTTTAAAATTTTTGCTATCATCAGCCATCCAACTAGCCCTTAAATAACTTATTCCCGCTTTTTTATAATCTCTTGTTTCTAAAAGCATACTAATAAGCATAAATTTTTTTAAAGCAAAATTCAGATTTTTATCATGAAGAATTTGTTGATAAGTTTGATTAAGAATTTCACTTTCTTGAAAATGATCTAATTTTTTGCTAATATCCTCATTTACATAACCACAGACAGGACATTTTTCTACCATCAAATGCATCAATGAACGCATCATACCTGGTGGCCTAGTATCTAAATCACGCATTCCAAATGAATTGTTCTCTACCAATTTTTGATAGTGATGTTGATGGCCACAAATAGCACATTTTTTTTCAATATTTTTGATGTAATCCATTTTATTATCTTAAATCCAAAATTGGATTTTTTAATGGTGGAATGACTTTTATTGAAATAGGAGACAATATTCCTTCCTCTTCTTGATATTCATCTGAATATTCAAATGTCATTCTTGCAACAATATGAACCCAACATTTATTTTTAATTTTTACTCCTAACGATTCTTTACATAAATGTCCATATAATTGTACATCATCAGCACAACAAGTCATTGCATATCTACCTGCTATAAAACTACCTTTTGGTAGTTTTTTCGATATTGTTACAAGAGCATTAAATTCAACAATTCTGTCTTTGTACCTTTCTGGATTTTCAAAAGTATCAATATACCATCTTCCATAATCATCATCATTAATTGTAATTACCTCTTGATTCAAATCATATGGAAGGGGATCTTCAAACGCTTTTTTAGTAATTCCGTTATCATCCATAATCATAAACTGTGCATTACTATTCATTAATTTCAAACCCGTTTGATAGGGGGTAATTTTATTTAAATCACTGCATCTATTAAAAACAACCAAATCAGAAACTTCAATCATATCTTTAAATTTTTGACGCATATTGTTATAATACACCTCAAAAGTAGACGTATCAATAAAGGTTATTGCTTGTGCCATACGATATCCTTCAGGAAAATATATTTCATTCATATTCCACATACAATTCATTTCTAAAATAACTCTATCAGGCAAATATCTTGTTGCTAATTCACTGAAATATTCTGGTGTCAAATCCACTTGTTCTGCTACTTTAATTAAAGTCGTATTGTATTTATCAACAAATTCTTGAGAAATTTCTATTTCACCTTCTTCACATTGGATGACAAGAGTTCTTCCTTTTTTGGCAAAACCATCTTTTTCAATTGCATCAACTATAAAAGTTGTTTTGCCAGAATCTAAAAAACCATTGATTATAAAAATTGGTATTTCCATCATCAATTTTCACCTACTTTATTAAAATAATTTTTTCGATATTTTCCTTATTAAGCTTTGAACCAATTACGACAAATCTTCCAATAAAATCTTCTTTTCCCTCATTAATTTGATAATCACCAGAAACATAATCAAAATAATACCAATTATCATTATCACTGGCCCTCAAAATACCTTTAGCCCTTAAAACCAATCCACAAACATTTTCATCCTTCAATGCATCCAAAATATGGGTAAGTTCTTCTTTAGAATAAGCCCTTACAGACTCAAAACCATAGGAAACAAATATTTCATCGGCATCATGATGATGCCCCTTTTCATCATGGTGATGGCAACAATGTTCATGCTCCTCATCATGGTGATGACAACAACATTCATGCTCCTCATCATGGTGATGGTGACAATGTTCCTGTTCTAAATTTTCTTTCATTTGTTCCGTAATCAGAGCATTTTTTTCTAATACTTCAAGCAATTTTTTTTCATCAGTATGAGGTAGATTTGCTAAAATGATATTGGCATGGGGATTTTTATTTTTTACAAGATTATAAACCTCTATAATTTTCTCATCCTCTAAATTTTCAACTTTGCTGATAATTATTGATTTTGCATCTTCAACTTGATTATTAAAAAATTCACCAAAATTTTTCATATAAATTTTACACTTTGATCCATCAACAACAGTAGCAACAATATTTAAAACTAAACCTAATTGCAAATTTTCAACTGCCTTGATGATATCTGAAAGTTTTCCAACACCTGATGGTTCAATAATAATTCTATCAGGATTGAACTTATTAATTACTTCTTCCATTGATTTTGAAAAATCACCGACAAGCGAACAACAAATACATCCAGAATTGATTTCTTTAATATCAATTCCAGCCTCTTTTAAAAAAGTACCATCAATTCCTATTTCACCAAATTCATTTTCAATCAATACAACTTTTTCGCCACTAAATCCCGCTTTGAAAAGTTGCTTAATTAAAGTTGTTTTTCCCGCACCTAAAAATCCTGAAATAATGTCTACTTTTATACTCATAATTTTTATACTCCTTATTTTATTTTAGTCATATCATTTTTTATTATTATATCACAAAACCAAACCTAAATGTTAAATTTAACCTTAAAATTTAAAAATCTAAACCGAATTGAATCGGTTTAGATTTTATTATTTTGTATGAATATCAATTTGTTGATATGGTATAGTAATATTATTATCATCTAGTGCCTTATGAATATCTTTTTTTAAGTCATAATATACAGTCCAATAATCTTCATTTTTAACCCAAACTCTAGCAACAATAGTAACAGAACTGGCTGCTTGTGCACTCTCTTTTACAAAAGGTACAGGATCTTTTAGCACTAACTTGTGGGAAGAACAAACCTCTCCAATAACATGAATTGCAGTATTAACATTATCATCATAAGAAATGGAAAATTCTAAATCAACTCTACGAAGTTCTTTTCTAGAATAATTTGTAATTACATCATTAGCTAAAACTCCATTGGGTATCATTATAACTTTATTATCTGGTGTAACCAAATTTGTATGAAATATTTTAATCTCTTCAACAGTACCACTCACACCACTTGCCTCTATATAATCATCTAATTTGAATGGTCTTGTAAGGATAAGTACAATTCCACCTGCTAAATTTGACAAAGACCCTTGAATAGCAAGGCCAATTGCTACACCTGCCGATGCCACTAAAGCAGCTAATCCTGCAGTATCAATACCAACAACACTTGCATAAACAATGACAAGAAAAATTCTAATTCCCCATAAGATGCAATTAAAAATTACAATAGTAATTAATTTGTCAGTTTTACCTCTTTTTAAAGCTCTTTTTTTAGTTTTATTTACTATCATTGTAGATAACCACCATAATAAAATAAACACTAAAGTACTAACTAAAACTTTTATGAAGATATTATTCCATAAATTTGATATAAATTCTAAGACTTTATTCCAATCCATTTTTTCCTCCTACATTAGTGGTGAAAAAATACTTATAATTCTAGAAATTATAATTTCATACCACTTTAATTTAAATTCTTTTGGATTTATATTAATTGATTCTTTTAAAATCTCCTCAAAATCTTCTTTGATTTCTGCAATAGACTCAGTATGATACATCCATATGCCACATTCATAATGATGTACTAAACTACGATAATCCAAATTAATCGTTCCTACTACTGCAATTTCATCATCAACTAAAAAATTTTTAGTATGTAAAAAACCCAATTTATATTCGTATATCTTGACTCCCTGCTTCAACAAATCTTTATAATTAGACCTTGTCAAAATAAAAATTATTTTTTTATCAGGTATATGTGGTGTAAATATTTTCACATCTACTCCACGTTTAGCAGCCATAATAAGTGCATTTTTTGTTAGTGAATCTATAATTAAATATGGTGTAGCAATATAGATACTTTTTTTTGCTTGATTAATCATATTTAAATAAACATTTTCACCTATTAAATCAGGAAATATAGGATTTGGCCCATCACAATATGGTTGAACATACCCACTAGATTGATAATTGCTTATTTCAATATTGGTATATTTTCCATAATCTTCTTCTTTTCTAATTTGCAAATCAAAAAGTTGCAAGAAAAAAACTGTTAATTGCCTTACTGCATCACCTTCAAGACGAATAGTTGAATCTTTCCAATAGCCATACTTTTCAACAATATTGATATATTCATCAGCAAAATTGATTCCACCAACATATCCTATTTTACCATCAATGATTGTTATTTTTCTGTGATCACGATTATTATGAACGGCTGTAACAAATGGTAAAAATGGTCCGAACTTAACACAATTGATTCCCATTGCACGAATTTCCTTATAAAAATGAGTATGAACTTTAGAAATGGTTCCTATATCATCATACATAAGTCTAACTTCTACACCATTTTTAACTTTTTCTTTTAAGATTTCAAGAATAGTATCTAACATCAAACCTTTTTCAATAATAAAATATTCAAGAAAAATAAAATGTTCAGCTTTTTTTAAATCTTCTATATAGCGTGGAAAAAATTTTTCACCACAGTTAAAATATTTAGTTGTTGTATTCTGAAATAAACCACTATTACAAGTGTTGTAAATATATCTAGACTGTCCTTGGTAATCACCCAATTTACTATCTTCTACTTCATAATTTTCTATAGAACTTTGTAAATCAATAAATAATTTTTCATAAAATTTTATAAATTTTTTCCGAACAACATTTCTTGAAAATAATAAATAAATGATTATTCCTGCAATTGGCACAAGCATGATTACTGCAAGCCATGGCATTTTCAAATCCGCTGGCATATCACGATTTACCAAATCAATAATTAATGCTATTTCAATCGTTTTTGTTATAATTGGCATCCAGATAAAAAGTGAATCTAAATACAATAACCCATAAATAATAAGTAATACTTGTAAAATAATAATTGTTGCTGTAATTGTCATTCTACTAAAAAGAAATTTGAAAACTTTTTTCATATTTTTTCCTACCTATTGGATAAATTTGTTGTTTCTAATATTTCAATTCCTTCTATAATCATTATAGTATTATATCATATTAAGAAATAAATTCCAAGAAAAAAAACTTTTTATCAAAAATAAAAAAGTTTAATCTTGATAAAATATCAAAATCAAACTTTATAACTAATTTTTTTAATCCTATTGACAAAATAAACCATGTCTATTTATTTTCTACTATAATTCTATCATTCTACTTTTTTAATAAATTCTTTCATTTTATTGATTGCCACTTTTTCTATAATTTGTGCTCTTTGCCTCGATATTGAAAATTTGTTAGCAACTTCACTGAAAGAATGAAATACACCATCATCATAACCATAACGGTATTTAATAATTTGACCTTCTCGTGGAGATAAAGAATTGAGAGCTAAAATAATTAATTCATTTTTTTCATCATTTAAAACGGCTTCTTGAGGTGTATCGTCATCATCCTTAATAATTTCAATCCCACTAGTCTCTTTATCAAAATCAAGAATCTTATCAAGCGATGCTACATTAGATATGTCAAATAACATTCTTAATTCGGATGCTTTTACACCCATTTTAGTTGCCACTTCTTCAAAACTTACATTTCTTTTTAATAACGATACCATTTTTTCTTCTGTTTCAAAAAATTGTTTTTTTAATTCAGTTGCATTAGTAGGTTGTTCGATATTACATAATGCTTTATGAATACCTTTACTAATACTTTGTTTAATCCAATAACTTGCATATGAAGAAAACTTAATCCCTTTTTGATAATCAAAATGATCAACAGCCTTGGATAGACCAATCATTCCAAGTTGAACTATATCATCATTAGAAAGCGTACTAACAGGATAATATTTTTTAGCAATACTATAGACCAATTTAATATTAGCCTTTATCATGATTGTTTGAACATCTTCTCGAAGATTACTATCATTTTTCAATAATTTAAAAATTGCTTGTTCTTCATCAAATGTTAAAAGTCTCTTACTACCAAGATCCTCACACATTAATAATTCTGTAATTATATCATTATTCACAATATACCTCTTATAGTGACCAATCAATAGGTAGTTGATGATTTTTTTGTAAAATCTCATTTATTTTAGAAAAATGTTTACAACCAAAAAAGCCATTGAATGCTGAAAGTGGACTAGGATGTGATGCAGTTAATATAAAATGTTTAGGATTGGTAATTAAAGATTTTTTTTGTTTTGCATCATTTCCCCATAAGACAAATATAATAGATTCATCTCTTTGATTTAACAATTCAATTACTTGGTTTGTAAAAATTTCCCATCCTTTATTTTTGTGGCTATTTGCATAATGTTCACGAACAGTCAAAACCGTATTTAAAAGTAAAACACCTTGTTTAGCCCATTTAGTTAAGTTACCAGTTTTAGGATATGGAATATTTAAATCAGTAGTTAATTCTTTAAAAATATTTTTTAGAGAGGCTGGCAATGGTACATGATCTAAAACTGAAAAACATAATCCATGCGCTTGTCCTATCTCATGATAGGGATCTTGTCCTAATATAACCACTTTTACATCTTTATAGTCAGTATACTTTAAAGCATTAAAAATATCATACATTGAAGGAAAAATACGATAATTAGCATATTCTATTTTTAAAAATTCTCTCAATTTTAAATAATATTCTTTTTTAAATTCTTCACATAATAGTTCATCCCATTGATTATTTAATTTGACCATATCATTATCCTACTTTCTTAGCCATATTATAACATTAATTCTTTTTTTTTTCAAAAAAAAGAAATCATTGGATTTCTTTTTTAACTTTTTCTAACTTACTGATGTTAAAACTACATAACAAATATACAGAATTAAAAGAAGAATACCTTGTATCTTAGAAAACTTTTTTGTAATCAAAGTTGGAATGAGCGCAACAATAGTTACAATGAAACAAGCAGGAAGATCAATTGTGGAAACAGCTCCAGTCATTGGTAAATTTCCACCATAAATAAGTGCACATATTGGCAATATTAAAGTTAAGTCAATAATATTAGCACCAATAATATTACCTGCTGAAAGTGATGCTTGTTTTTTAACAATTGCTGTAATTGTAGTCACTAATTCTGGTAGTGATGTCCCTATCGCAATTATCGTAACAGATATGATTCTTGTAGGTACTCCACACATCTCAGCTAATTTTTGTCCATTATTTTTTAAAAGTTCGGCACCTACTACTATACCAATTGCTCCCGTTATAAACTTCAAAATATTAATGAAAATGGTTTTTCTAGATTTTTCCGGTATTTTTTTTGTTATCTCTTCAAGATGCAATTCTTTTTCCTTTTTAGTATTTTTAATTGCCATAAAAATATTTTCGCACATTGCAATTCCAAAAATTATTAATAAACAAATGCTCGCTAAAATACCAACACCATTAAAAAATTTTCCAAACAAAGCAATGACCAATGATGCACAAATAAGCAAAACTGACTTTAAAGCATATTCACTTCTTTTTATAGCGGTCGGGATACAAATTAAAGCAATTGCTAAAATCAAACCCGTATTGGCGGTAACACTGCCTACTGCATTCCCAATAGCCATATCCACCAATTCTGGATTACTTTGTGTTTTAGCAGATATTGCAGCAAATAATGAAACTAATAATTCAGGAAGTGTAGTTGCAAGGCTAACAATCGTTGCACCAACTATTAATTTAGGAATACCAGATATTTCTGCAAACCAACTTGCCGCATCCACAAACCAATCTCCACATTTAATAATAATTATAAGTCCTAAAATAAGTAAAACTATACACCAAAAAATTTCCATAATAAAAATATTTCCTTCTAATTTATTTACAATGTAATAATTGTATCATATTTCTATTATATTTACAAATTCTTTATTTTATTTCTAATATGTAAATACCAACTTTATATTTTATCAATCTACTTTATTTCCATAATTCATTAAAACCATATATAAAGTTTACAAACATTTTTCCTCATATTTTTAAAAATAATAAAATTTTTTGACATTAAAAGTAATTTGCTTTAATCCCTTCATTATTTATATTTTTTTTCTAAAACAAATTATTCTATTAGCCTCTTCAAATCCGGCACGCAAATGAAAATTAAAACTAACTCTATTGTTTAATTCGCAATCACTTGCAAATTCTGTGCATCCTTTTTCATGTGACCATTTTTCACATTTTTCTAATAGTTTTGTTGCTATTCCTTGTTTACGATACATAGAATCTACATAAATTCCTTCTAAATAACCAACAGGACTACTATTCGTACCTTCTACATAATCATATCTTAATTGGCACTGGGCAAAAGCAATAATTTCATTTTCTAAATAACAAACATAGATTACAGTATCATTTTTTTCTAAATACTGCATAAACTCTTTTTTTAATTCACCAATATCACTATTTATGAATAATTTTTTCACAATTGATATTGTTTTTTCAATATCACCAATTTGCATCTTTTTAATATTAAACATATCTATCAATTTACTACTCCACTATCTTTTTAAAAAATCGACTAAATTATAATAACATATTCAAATCTAATTAGACTTGAATTTCTTTCTAAATCATTATTTAAATAAATAATAATTTTTCTCAAGTAAATTTTATATTATTTTTTGTCTCTTTAATATATCAGAATATATATTATATCATAATATGTTATTTTTGTCGAAAAAAGTTCTATAAAAGACATAGATTTTTGAATTTTAAATCTATGCCTTTTATTCTTTATTCTTACTATACATATTTATAAATAAGATTGACATATTAATTAGAACAAAATTATAAATGTTTTTATTTCCCATTATTTTAATATTTTAAATCTAATTTTATGATTACTTCATTCCATTTTCTATCCATTCGTTAAAATCACAAATTATCATATCACATGTATAAATTGTTTCTGCTAGTTTAGGTGAATACTCTTCCTTAAAATAATTTTGATATTGTTCATTTTCATTACATTTTAGATATTTAATTTTTTTATAAAAATTCGAATCTATAGCTATTACATCAAGATTATTTCTTCCAGCCTCAGATGATAACTTTGAGGCATCTATTACTGCATCTCCAATCCATATATTATCATTAATTCCACCTTTCTTTTTCCCTGATCTAATAATTAAGGTTTCAGATGCACCTAAACCAATACCAATTTTAAAATTTATAAACTGGTTTTGTTGCAATATTTTTTGAAACATCTTCTGAAAGGTATTAATTTCAATTGCATTAATTAAAATATCACTTAGTTCTTCCTCAGTAGGAGCTGAATAAATTGCATATACACAATCACCACGAATTCCTATTTGTCGATAGTTACTATTGCTTTTCAAAATTATAATAATTTCCCTAAAAAATGTTCTTAAAATTCTTGCTAAAAGTTCTTTTTCCACTTCTTTAAAAAGTTTAGTCGAATCTATAATATCTATAAAAAGTGCACCTACATAAGTTTTTATCCCATTATTATATGAAAAAATACCATTATCTTGTGGAATAGATTCTCTATTTTCAATTTCAGTTTTAGTGTGCAGAACTTCTATTACGCGTTTTTTAATTTCTTTATAGTTTTCAAGCATTATTTTTATACACCCATATCACTAAATTATTTCAATATTTCTTATAAATATACCATTTTATACAATTATAATTTATTTTTCTACATATTTCAAATTATTAAATAATTTTAATAATTATATTTAAAAATTTCTCTCATCTAGAATACGTTTCATCATAAATAATGCAAAAAAGAAAAAAATACGAAAAGTAAAAAACTAAATTTTATATTAAAATTTAGTTTTATCATACTATTCATTTATTTGAATTTTCAAACTAATATTAAAAAATAACATTACTTCTTATTTACTTAATTTTTTATAAATTACATATTTAGTATTTATTGGTAATTGACTTAACTTTCCTTGCATTTCTATATCATTAGAAAAATACTCTTGAAAAAATCCTATTGATATTGAATTCTTTAGGCTATCAGGATATCTAAATTCAAGTGTTCCCATACGTCGAAGATGCTCATATAATACATCTGGTTCAAAAAACTGACAATTTAAACACAATTTCTCATAATGATATTAACTGCGTATAGATGGTACTCGGTATGTAGGACGGACAATTTTGGCTATCCGTCCTATTCTGTTTTGTAGGTTAGACGACTTCTTCGGGCATCAACTTCGAAAGTAGATACCAATCTGCTATGTTTTGCCGTTTTTTCGTAGATAATGATTCACTCTATGAATGTGCGAAGCACTTTGGAAGTCAACTCCCTTAAATCTGTGTACTTGTTTGATATATTCACAAATCTTTCGACATTGGTTGCCGCCACTTTCAGATCCTAATCTCTTGCTTTACTATCACAATCTTTCCGTGCTCTCTATTTGCTCGTGTTGTAACCGTCGAAAAGCATACGAAACTGTTTGTTCGTGACCTTGCTGAGAACATTGTCCTCATAAAGTCACCTGAACAAAGGCATTTAACTCGTTGTTACGCTTTTTAAGACTCGCTAGTTTACCATTCTTGCATTCAGCTCTCTGTGGAAAACCGCAGAACTTTTTTGATTTATAAAGTTGACGAACTCACGAGTTTGTGCACGTACATAGTAGGTGACCTTGTGGATTTCTTCAAGGATGATCTCATTAAGTATCTTTGCTCTAATGGAGTGCGGTGTGCATTGTTCCTCGCCCATGTGCTTTCTATAACGACTGCAATTAAATTCCCAGGCATCGGGTTTGAGCGTTGTTCCTCTAATGAAGTACAGCTTAGAATTGCAATCAACACAGTATAATAGACCGCTATACTTGTCGATACCGCCCATCATCATCCGTCTGAGTTTGCTCTGACAACGGCTCTAATTTTCTTGTTCGCATCTTTTGCCTACCATTCATTGAACAAATTCTTGAACGGCGCAAGTTCATTGCCTTCCGAATATAGAGAGTCGAAATTATCGTTGATGGCGATATAGCGAACGTCAAGGCGCGGGAATATAAGTTCAGTGTACTTACCGATCTCGATATAGTTTCTGCCGAATCGGAAGAGGTCTTTGGTGATAAGCGTTTCCACCTTGCCTTGCTCCATCATCTCAATGAGATTTTGGAACGCCAGACGGCTAAAGCTCACGACTGAGTAACCGTCGTCCACAAAGAACTGTGTATTCTCGAAGCCATTGTCCTTTGCATACTTTTTAAGAATTGCTCTTTGGTTTTGAATACTACTGTCGCCCTTGAGTTCATCCTTTTGAGAGAGGTGGCAGTAGAGTGCTGTAATTTTCTTTTAGTTTTGGTTTGACATATCTTTTCCTCCTTCTGTATCAAACCGATTGATGATATGGGATTTAGAGTACCTATATTTGCAAAATTATCGTATGATTGTTTTATACAATTGAAAAAACAGTTATTGTTTTCGTCTTTTGTAAAGGTCGTTCTTCTCATTTGGATTCCCATATTATTTTTCCCCCCTTGTTTCAGATGACATAATTGGTTTCACAAAAATGTCCTGACTAATAGTATTTGCTGACGAGTTTCTGTTACCCAATTGATTTTTAGTATTTTGTTTTTCGTTCATTTATGTTCTTGCTCCTTTATTTTTTATTGATATTTTTATAAGGTATGCTATCATTATAAGGTATGCTATCATTTTTTTCTTTCCGTTCAGGCATTGCGCAACGTTGCTCAGACATTATCACCGGACCAGAAGGGTTAATCATTATATTTTCTATTGGCCTTCTCTTACCACGAGTTGTGCTAGTTTTTTTGCTGGGTTTCTGAAAAATCCCTTGATCTATTTTGTGTGGCGAATTTTTTTCTTTCGTGTTTTTTTTGCTCATTTCGTTTCGTCTCCCTTTATTATATAACTTTAATTATTATCATCGCAACAATTAGTACAATGTTAACTATGGTTTCTATCATAGAATACTTTATCATAGTTTGCTTTTTTTCGACCACACCTGTAACAGATTCAATTGCAGATTCATAGCCAGACATATATTTTCCTATATATTGTTCTCTTGTGCAATTATATTGATTAGCGTCAGTATAATTTTTTGAGTCTATGAAATCTAACTTTTTGGGGAATAGCCCGATGAATATGCATATTACTGTTAAAAATATGCTAACGGTAAAAATGGAAAACAGAATTATTGAAAGTATATTCCGAACACCACTGTTAGGGAAAGGAATGACAACAATTATTAATGCAATAATTGCTGCATTAAAAACAAGTAACATATTTAGTTTTTCGTCTGAAGTTTTTAACCTTTCTGACTGTATTTGATAAATGATTTTAATTTGTTCATACCCATCCTTTAAGTTTTCAGTTGCATCATTTTTTTTGTTTTCAATATTCATAAGAATCCTCCTATTATTAATTTGTATTTTATTATATCCTCATTAAACATCTGTAGATACACTAATAATTCCTTCTACGACATTTGGATTGTTTTTTGATGTGATTTTATAAGATATTTCAGAAATTACACTATTAATGAACAAAAACGAAGGGAACTCAACTGTAGTATTATGCTTAATATAATCCACCTTTAACTTAACGATTAACTTATCATCATCAGGGGAAATTGAATAGCAAAAACATCATTCCACTCATCTATAAAATTATCACTGTAGTTTAGAACATATCCCGACAATCCATAATTTCGTGGGGTATAGGTATTAGAACGATTTCTCTCGAATTCAGCATAGTTAACATATTCAGCAGTGCTACCAATTTCAAAGAAAATGCTCATATCACAATCATTTAATAGATATCCCATTTCATCATTATTGAAATGAGGAAATTTATTCAATGCCAACAGTGAATTTTGTGGGATTTCAAAAGTTATCTCGACATCCTCATCTATAACTTCCTCGCAATTTTCAATTACCAATCTTGTGCAATTCCTATTAGAAAAAACTTTTTTGATAGGCGCTGATTTTTCTAATTTTCATATTTTTCCCCCTATTATTTATTGCATATCAATATCTATATCAAATAATGACATATGCCAAGGGCCATTCTCACCTAGTAAAATACTATTATATTCATCGTGATATTCATTATCATTAATTTTTAAATAAGATTTAAAATGAAACATCTGTTGTGTTCCTTCTATAAAATACCAATCATATAATTTTACTTTTTCATATTGATCTGTTTCTACAACATATAGATATATTTCTATGGATAAATATCTTTTTTCTTCTATTTGTGAAGTGTATCCATCAATTAATACATTGACTCCATTTACCTCTTCATATTTTTCTTTCGTTATTTCTTTTATCGTTACTTTTGCTTCAGTGAATTTATCTTTCATATCTTCATTTTTTGAACTAACTTCAATAGAATAAAATGTTCCTTCTAATAATGGTTTTTTTGTTGGTCCACACCCACTACACATTAAAACTATAAATAAACTGAAAATTAACCCTATTCTTTTCATTCCTTCCTCCTTCTATTCTTACTTTAGTTTAAAAATTGTGGATAATATAGTTTCTTATTGATATCTAAAATTTTATTTTGTTCTTTTATTTTTAATACTACTAAACTTCTAATAAAATTTTATCATCCTTATTTTTTTTATTCAAATAATTTAATAAAAAAGAGAACAAATTGTTTATGTTCTCTAATTATTTTAATTTTTATTAAAGGTAAAAATATAACTCCAATTGTAAATTCTATTTTACACCTTTTTAAAAGTTTAACAACTAAAAAACCCTAAATTACTTACGTTTATTAGGGTTTTAAAGGCAAAATAGCCTTTTAGACTGTAAAATATGGTGCCGACAACAAGACTTGAACTTGTGACCTGCTGATTACGGGTCAGCTGCTCTACCAACTGAGCTATGACGGCATCTATTATATTTTATCAAAAAAAGTCTATTTTTTCAAGTAAAAATATTTAATTTATTTACATTTACCACAATTTGAGCATCCATTACAAATTAATTTACTACCACAAGTATTACAACTTTCTTTGTAAAAAGGAATATATAAATCTTCTTTCAATAATAGATCACCATATTTATTATACAATTGATATTTTATATCTTTAATAACAAAATTCAAATTCGCTTTATATGCCATTATACTTTGTGTTTTTTTATTATTTATTATATATAATTTCTTATCTTTAACAAAATATGTTCCCGTTTCAATAAATGAAAAATTGACACTAGCTTCTTTACATTCATTAGCTAATTTTTTTACCCATTCAAAATTACAAATTCTACTACCATTGTAATTTTCTCCACCACATATTACTTGTTCAATATTACCTAAATTTAAATATTTATGAAGACTCACCTCTCCAATGAATGGTGCCACCATAACTCCTTTATGTTTGGCAGGAACTTTCATAAATATTGGCATACGTTCTTCTACCCTTCTTTGGTTTTCACATGTCACATTTAGCATTACATTTTCATAACCTTCTTTCCAATCACTTGGTAAATTATCCATAATTCTTTCTGGTCTTTTAGTTAAAATGTAAAATTTAACATCTTTCCTTGAAGCTATCAATTGCCAAGCCTCAAAGCGCCATTCATCTGCTTCTTCTAAAAAAAAGTCTGAAGTCATACAAACTCTAATTAATTCACCACTTTTTATTTGATATTCTCCATTTAACTTTTTCTTAATAGGATAATAAAAGTTATTATTAGATTTGTATATATTTGAACCATTTTTGCCATGTTTATAATCCAAATAATACATATAACAATTTTCACATCCTTCGCTTTTCTTAATACATCCATGCCATGGATTCCAAATATCATGCATTGCTAGTTACTCCTTATAAAATAAGACTGAACAAGTTGTTCAGCCTATTTACTTCTTGGAAAATTTTTATAAAATTTTAAACTTATATCTAATGATTTATATGAATGTGTTAACGCACCAACAGAAATATAATCAACACCCAAAAGAGCGACACTTCTAACTCTTTTTAATTCCATATTACCACTTGCTTCGATTTTTTTACTATGATTATTTATTTCAACAAGTTCTTTCATTAGTTCATTATTCATATTATCAAGCATAATAATATCCGCAGAAGTTCCTAATGCTTCTAAGAATTCTTCTTTAGTCTCAACTTCCACTTCAATTTTCATTGTTTTTCCAACAGATTTTCTAACCATTTCTACTGCTTTTTCAATACTACCAACAGCAGCTATATGATTATCTTTTATCAATACTTGATCAGATAAATTATATCGGTGATTCATTCCACCACCATCTCTTACAGCTTGTCTTTCTAACACTCTTAAAAGTGGAGTAGTTTTTCTAGTATCTAAAATTTTGCATTCTGTTCCAGCCAATTCTTGAACAAATTTAGCAGTGGTTGCAGCAATCCCACTCATTCTTTGTAAAAAATTCAATGCAACCCTTTCACCACGTAAAATATCCCTCATTGGACCTTCAATACTAGCAATTACATCACCTCTATTGACAAAAGTTCCATTATCTTTGAGAATTTCCATTTTTATTTTAGGGTTAATCTGCCTAAAAACCTCTTTGGCAACATCAATACCAGATACAACTCCAGTTGCTTTAACAATAAAACTTCCCGATAACATCATATCTTTATTTATTAAATTAAAAGTTGTTACATCATTGTCATATCCATCTTCAATTAAGGCTTGTTTTATTAATTCAATTATCTTTTTATCCATATTAATTTATCCTTAGGTGACAACCTATACTTTCCTTTCTAGCCTCAGCTGCATCAGTTATCAATTTAGCAACTGTAACAATATTTAATGCTCTATAATAATCTACAGTAGTAAACGGATATTTGCACAAATTTCGATAATGTCGATTAATTATGCTTTGTGCAAGATGTAACCCATCACTATCCCTAACAATAAAAACATATTTACTCATTGTATCACGAATTTCTTCACGAATGGGGTGATAATTGTATTTGTTTACTGAATATTCAATATCTATATTCCAACTTTCTATATGCAATATAGTTTTCTGATTAACTATTTTGGCAATTCTTTTACCAAAAACAATGCATTCTAAAAGTGAATTACTAGCAAGTCGATTGGCACCATGAACTCCTGATGAACAACACTCACCATTTGCGTAAAGATTAGAAATTGATGTCTCGCCATTTAAATCGATTTGAACACCGCCAATACCATAGTGTTCAACTGGAGCAACCGGAATCAAGTCATTTTCCATATGATATCCAGATTCTAAACATTTTTGGTAGATAGTAGGAAAACGTTGTATTAAAAAATCCTTTCCTAAATGTCTAGCATCAATATACACATATTGACTCCAAGTATCATACATTTCCTTCATAATTGATTGGGAAACAATATCTCTTGGTGCTAATTCTAAACGTTGATCATACTTTTTCATAAACCGTTCGCCATTAATATTTACTAAATAGGCACCTTCACCACGTACTGCCTCACTAATGAGAAACTTTTGTCCTTTAATATTTCCCGTAACATCATAAAAAACAGTAGGATGAAATTGAACGAATTCCATACCACGAAGTTTTGCTCCTGCTCTATATGCTGCAGCAATTCCATCTCCAGTTGCTCCATGAGCATTAGTAGAATCTTTATATACTGCTCCGATGCCGCCTGTTGCAAGAATAATAGACGTAGCAAAAATATTACAAAACATATTATCCATTGATATTAATCTACCACCAAAACACTTATTATCTTTTACAATTAAATCATATAGCATATAATTTTCTATGACTTGAATATTTTCACGATTTCTAATAAGTGTAATGAGAGTTTCCATAATATTTTTACCCGTTGCATCCCCCCCTGCATGTAGAATTCTTCTAGTCGAGTGTCCTCCTTCTTTAGTAAGAAGGATTTTTCCACTTTCATCTACATCAAAAGGAACACCTAAATCAATTAACATTTGCAAATTTTCAGAAGCATCATATACCAATTCCTTAATAGCCTCTTTATCAAAAAGACCAGATCCAGCTATTAAAGTATCTTCAATATGTTTAGCTAATATTTCTTCACTAGTATTTAATTCCCCTGCAATCCCACCTTGTGCAAGATAGGAGTTACTTAATCCCAATGGCTCTTTAGAAACAATAATAATATTTTTATCTTTATTGATATTTAATGCAGTATAAAGTCCTGCAAGACCTCCCCCTAAAATTAATACATCAGTTGTAATTTTTTTTATTTCACTCATTCTATTCACTCAATTCTAACATTTTATTTAAAGCTTTACCAGCCAAATGAATCGTTTTTTCATCCAAATTAATTTCTTCAAATTTTGTTCCTTTTTCTAATAATGCATTTTCAACATCAATCAAATGGGTCATTTTCATTGTTCCACAAATAAGATTAGGTGATAACTTGTAAAATTTTTTATCAGGATTATTCTTCTCTAGACTATAGATAATCCCTAATTCCGTTCCTACAATGAATTCCTTAGAATCACTACTGGAAACATAATCTAACATCCCTTTGGTAGATCCAATATAATCAGCTAATTTCAATACATCTAATCTTGCCTCAGGGTGAAGTAATACTTTAGCATTCGGATGCATAGATTTTTGCAGTTTAACTTCTCCCGTTGTTAGATTATGATGGATATGACAACATCCGTCCCAAAATTCAATTGGTTGCTCATCATTATTTAAATAATTCGCATATTTAGCTAAATTTTGATCAGGTACATACATAATTTTTTTACCTTTATAATGATTTATAATTTTTAAGGCATTAGAACTGGTTACGCAAACATCACACAAAGTTTTTACTTCAGCAGATGTATTGACATACCCAATAATAATATATTCAGGATGATTTTTTTTAAACAACAATAGATCATCATAAGAAATAGAGTCAGCCATTTTACATCCAGCATGTTTAACTGGTATAATAACTTTTTTATTTGGTGATAAAATTTTTGCAGTTTCAGCCATAAAATGAACGCCACAAAAAATAATTATTGATGCATTATTATCTTTAGCAATTTTACTTAACTGATATGAATCACCAATATAATCAGCTATGGCTTGCACTTCTGAATTTTGATAATAATGAGCTAAAATAATAGCATTTTTGGCTTTTTTCAATTGTAATATTCTATTTATAATTTCTCTATTTTCCATTTTTTCACCACTTTTTCTTATATATTATATCACTTTTTATCTATTAAAACAAATAAAATGAAAAAATGCATAAATTAATTTTATGCATTTCAAAAAACAAACAATTCACTAATTAACTAAAATAAAATACATTAAAACAGCTACTACCGCTAGTATAATCAAAACAAGAATAGAAACTTTGACAGCAGATACAGGAAGTTTACCGGTAATTTTTCCTGTCTCACCATTAGAAATGAATCGATAACTTTTATTGCTATATTTATACGTTCCAATCCAAATAGGAATAAGTACATATTTATATTTAATATTGTTAAATGTAGTATTAACATTTAAATAACTCACAACATCATAATTATATCCACTTAATATTGCATTTCTGATTCCAGCATTCATTCTAATTTTTGCATTATCCCAACCCGCTTTAAGTCGTACAACATAGTGTTCAGAAGAAAAACCCGCTAAATACCTTTTATCATATTCAAAAGAATGATTTGTATCAAATGGTGCTAACGCATTAATTTCACTTTGATCAATTTTTGAACCAGCATTTACTATTAAATCATCAAATGTTACTTGTTTACTACCATGAACATTAAAATATCTAACTTCGGTTACTGTTCTACGATTTTTTCCGCTACCAACAGTTCTAGTATAGTGTTTGCCAAGTCTGCCATTATAAATTGAAAAAGTGTTACTATCAAAGGTCCAAATTGGTAAATAAACTCCATGCAATACTAAATGAGGAATTTGTTTTTTTACTTTACTTGGCACAAAAAATTTTTTCTTCATCCATGATGAATAATTTTTCTTTACTTGTTCTTCTGAAATACGAAATGGTATTACCCTATTTGGTTTAACCCCAGATAACTCATTTGTCTCAACAACTTGATTTGATCCACAGAAAGGACAAGTTATACTAATCTCACTAGAATTCACAACATTATTAGCACCACAATTATCACAATGAACAACCTTGGTTTCTTCACTCCAATCGCTATCCTCTTGGCTTCCCTCAAAAAAGTCATTTTCTTCTTGACTACGTTTACCATCTACATTTATTTCCAGACCACAATAATCACAGTGTAAAACTCTTTTTTCCGGTGAAAATTTTATCGGTGCACCACAACTTGGACAACTATAATCTTCAGCTTCGCGGTTAGCCTCATCTATAATCAAGTTTTTATCTTCTTCCATAATTATAAAGCTTTTCCACAATTTGGACAAAATTTAGCATTACCATCTAATTGGTTGCCACAATTAGTACAAAATTTTCTAGTCTGAACTGGTGTTCCACAATTTGAACAAAACTTAGCTCCTAAAACTAAAGGGTTTTGACAATGTACACATACAGCACCACTAGAGACAATTGATTGTTGTTGTGGTTGTGCAGTTTGATTTTGTTGTTGATTCACAGAATTCATCATGGCATTTCCCATTGCCATACCAGCACCAAAACCTACACCCATTCCGGCCATACCAGCGCCACCATTTGGATTATTTGCGGCATCTCTAATCGCTTGTGCTGTTTGATACTGTGTAAATTCATTCATCTTACCACCAAGAGCACCCAATGAAGACCTTTGATCAATTGCTTTTTCTACTTCTTCTGGTAAAGATACGTTTTCAACTACTAAATTTACTAATTCCATTCCTATTTTTGTAAATTCATCTTTTAGACTATCTTTTACAATTTCACTTAATTCACGATATTTAGCAGGAATATCTAAAACAGGTATTTTAGCCTCACCAATTGCATCTGAAAAACCGCTAACAACAATACTTTTAAAATATTCTGTTAAAGATGAAGTTGAATAATCCCGATTTGTTCCAAAAATTTCTCTCATAAATAATGGTGCATCTTTTACTTTATAAGAATATACACCACGTGCTCCTACTCTTACAATGCCAAAATCATTATCTCTAAGGCTTACTTTAGTTGCTGTACCCCATTTTTGATTAATGAACTGTTTAGTATTGACAAAATAAACCTCTGCTTTAAAAGGTGAATCAAACCCATATTTCCAACTAGCAAGTTTAGTTATGATTGGCATATTATTAGTTGTTAA
>OLIT01000930.1_pt1 | contig 27686 bp, 18 predicted proteins | sample 1601341 | NCBI WGS metagenome assembly OLIT01 (sample SAMEA2452121, study PRJEB22498) | human gut metagenome | biome: human feces; feature: human gut; material: feces | place: Australia | collected 2012
ACAATGCAAAGATGCGACATATTCAACGGACATGAAACGACAAGCGATTATCGGCACTACAGAGCCTACAAACAGCATTTATAGCAAATAATCAACCCAATACCTGGAAAAAAGCGACAAGCAGAGGGACAAGGGAGCATAAAAAAGACCGGCAAACAAAGTCACGCTTTGTATGCCGGTCCCACTACCTAAAAACAAATTCCTTTTCTAATCCTATCGATCACGAGTCCAGGTTAAAAAGAGAATCAATGACTAAATTCATTTTACATAATGTTCCAATCCTTTCTGTAAAAACTCAATATAAGAAGTAATATCTTCATTATATGCATACGACTTATTCAACGGATTCCCGTCATTATCCAGCAATACATAAAAAGGCTGTGCATTTGCTCCAAACTTCACACGTTGCAGATAGCTCCATTTATCCCCTACCGTGCGTAAGGTACGTTCCGTTCCATTTTCCGTTACTTTGAGCGGCTCATTCAATGGAGTCTTATCATCTACATACAAAGAGATAAGCACATATTGATCATTGATGATACCGCCTACCTTACTATCTGTCCATACAGCCGCCTCCATCTTACGACAATTCACACAACCATATCCGGTAAAGTCGACCATCACAGGCATTCCCTGTTGCCGTGCATACTCCATCCCAATATCATAGTTCTTGAATCTGGGGTGAACCTCATTCGAATATAGATTAAAGTCCTGTGTCATCACAGGAGGAGCAAATGCACTGACAGCTTTCAAAGGTGCTCCCCAAAGTCCGGGGATCATATACACAGCAAACGCTAAAGAGACAAGTGCAAGAAAGAAGCGGGCTACGCCTACCCTACTTTCATCACCGTCATGCGGAAACTTGATCTTTCCTAACAGATATAACCCCATCAGTCCGAAAATCACAATCCATAATGCAAGGAAGGTTTCTCTGTCCAGAATCCTCCAGCCATAAGCTAAATCCGCAACCGACAAGAATTTCAAGGCAAAAGCCAGTTCCAGAAAGCCCAATGTCACTTTAATTACATTCATCCACCCTCCTGACTTAGGCATTGATTTCAGCCACGAAGGAAAAAGAGCAAACAGTGTGAATGGTAAAGCCAAAGCGATGGCAAAGCCTAACATTCCAATAGCAGGAGCAATCACACTACCAGTTGTAGAAACCTGTACGAGCAAAAATCCAATAATAGGCCCTGTACAAGAGAAAGACACCAGAGATAACGTAAATGCCATCAGAAAAATACTTAGCAGCCCACTCGTCGCTTCCGCTTTGCTATCCACAGCATTACTCCATTTAGAAGGCAAAGTAAGTTCAAATGCCCCAAAGAAAGAAGCTGCAAAAATAATCAGCATCAAGAAAAAAAGAATATTGAATACGGCATTCGTTGATAAAGCGTTCAATGCACTAGCACCAAATATTAAAGTAATTGCTAATCCCAGTGTTACATAAATCACCACAATCGAAGCACCATAAGTCCATGCATCCCGAATCCCTTTCTTCTTGTCTTTGTTTCTTTTCAGGAAGAAACTCACAGTCATAGGAATAATCGGCCATACACAAGGAGTAAACAAAGCCAATAAACCGCCAAGAAATCCAGTGACAAAGACATACAACCAAGATTTATCCTCTTGAGAATGTTCTTCACCTAACACTTGCAATTCATTGATTACCGGTTTCCAAAGATCACTTTCCGATTGCTTCTCTACCACATTTACCGGAGCCTCTTCTTTCCCTTTTGCAACTATTAAATCTGCTTCTGCTTTTTTCCCATATTTAAAAGGAATTTGAGTCGGAGGTAAACAGCTCTCATCGTTACAAGCTCCAAACTCCAGAAACCCATCCATAAAGTAATCATTTCCTGTAAATTTCACTTTTTGGATAAACTGTACCGTATCTTCAAAATAGCGCACATTCATCTCGAACATCTTATCATAGATGCTGATTTCTTTTCCAACAGGTTGCAATTTACCCATTGTTTCTACATGATTACTCGCATTGATGTTGAAAGTAGCGGAAATAGGCCCATCATCCCCTAGCCCGGTCGAATACACATGCCATCCTTTCTCTATCGAAGCAGTAAACACGATTTCCGCTTCCGTTTCAGAGGTCATTTTCAACTCATTTTTGAACTTTACAGGCTCCTTGATTTGTGCTTGTATATTCCCGATAGTGTACCAACCTACTAATAAAAATAAAATAATTCTCATTTTCTAAGTTCTAAATTATAATCTATTATACAACAAATTTATTTCGCTGTTTATATTCTATTGTGCTCGTCGGTCTCTTATATCTTTCAGCATCTCTATATATTCTGGAGAAGGATTCTTATTAGAGGTATCTGCATTTGATGGCGGGGGTATCACTTTGATGAATAAGAAGATGCAGAATATTACCCAAATAAGATTTATTGCTAAAAAAATCCAAACTTGCTTCATACGTTGTCGTTGTTTTTCTTTAGTTTCATTACGATATTTATCAGCAATAGACAAATATTGTCCATCGCTAATAAATAATCTATGAGCAACAAAAGTGAATATAACAGCCAAAAGTATACCTAACTCTTCATTGTTTGGTACTTCCAATGAATGTAATACTCCAACTATTGGGCCAACAAAAACAAAAGTAAACAATGAGGTCGGTAGTAATAACCCTGCTACTTCTGGCGACCGCTTTTCTCCCCACAATCTAAGCTGCCATATATATGTTCGATAAAACAGATATTCATATATCTCATATATTTGTTTAAGTATATTCATTCTCAATACATTTATGAAGCAAAATGGGGATGCCCTCACTAACACCTTACCGAGAAGCATCCCCTTTAACTTAAGAGAAAATTTATTTCACAAGAGATTTAGTCTTACTAATATAAGTTTTCTACCTCCGGCTTATTATAAATAACAGAGCCAAAAGTTCCTATTGAGCGTTTCACAGACACAGATGGTAATCTTTGAATTCCATCCATTTGTGGACGTTCCATTTTCATCTTTCCACTGCGAACTTTAGCTTTGCCTGTATTGGGTTCCACTCCTTGAATATCACACAAAGCATACCATAACGGTAAATTGAAATCGAAGTTATCCCAATCTCCAAAAGCATACGGAAACGCATTATCAATATCATCCGTATAGTCTGCATTTTGATTATTCAACATTACATCTGGCTCAATTCCATCAGCATAATCCCCCCAATCCTTTGCATTGAACGAACGGAAAGTAATCGGAGCAAATTCGTAATAAGAGTTACCATATTTATACTCTTGTACCTCCATACCTACATTTTTTCCTTCAGTACGACTACCAAATAGTTTTACAGGGAAATCAATTCCTCTTAATCCACTAATTACCAATTCACTGGAAGAAGCTGTCTCTTCCGAACAGATAATCCGTATGGAATTCAAACCTAAATCATCTCCATCACCAAACCGAATATATTCATCTGCACCAGAACTACGTTGCATCCTCATGAAAACATCAGAACGATGTGAAGAACCTGCAATAGAAGCTGATAAATAGCGTGACAATTCAACCGCACCTCCGTAATTATAACGTAAATCCAAGATTAAATCGGTAATACCTTCCGTTTTGAACTGCTGTATCATATATTTTAACTCTTCCGCATAATTCAAATCAAAACCTTGATAAACAAGGTAAGCCACATTCAAATTACCTTCTTTTTCTTTTATAAACATAGAATAAAGTACCGGATTGTTATTATAAGTACCTGTCGTCAAAATAACACTTCCATCTACTAATTCATATTTTTGCAAATCTTCATTAGGCACATAGCGTCTATATCCAATATTGAATGACTCCCCTCCACTTGCATAATATAATGCATTCATGTATTGCTGATAGTTGTTTTTATTCAAGGTTACCCCATTCACAGCAACAATTACATCACCGCGTCTTAATCCTGCTTTTGCTGCAGGAGAATCAACAAATACATATCCAATAGACAAGCCGATTGTCGTTCTATCTGCCATATAGGAAGAGAAAAATGTTCCTAATCCTGTTCCTACCATGCTTGTAGCACGAGTTGTGGCACGAGTATCGCTAGAACCTACTTTTTCAATATATGAATAAATATAACGTTGACCGGCATTCACAGAATATGCACGGGAAATTCCTCCATCTTCTGTATTTGTTTTCATCTTCAAAAGGTAGGTAGATAAAAAGTTATCATACGAAACATTTTTGCAATCAACTTCCAGTGTATTATACTCATCCTTGAATAGATAATGTTCCTTCAAATAGTTATGCATAAATTCATTTAAAGCAATATCCGCAGAAGATACGTCACCAGATCCTGATTGTGTTATAGTACATACAACTTCAGGTGTTTTATATCCCTCAACTTGCACAAGCACTGTTAATATACGATTCTGTCCGGCTTCATTTTTATCAACCTTTACCCTGAATCCTCCTTTACCGGCAGCAGAACTACCACTGGTATTAGTAATAGCCGCCCAGTCCGATCCTGTAGAGTATTGTAAAGAAGGAGTCCATTTTCCTGAAGCAGTAAACGAGATTTCAACAGTTTCCCCATAAAGTGAAACAGTCTTTTCCGTTTCACTGCTAATTGCAGTGATTCCATTGTCCGTACCGCCAACTTCTCCTCCGTCATCACTATCCGAACAATTGCTGAAAGCAATCAGACACAAAGCAAGCAATACTACACTATAAAAGCTATTAAATAAGTTTTTCATCTATTATTTTATTAAATTAGAAATTAAAATTATTGCGTCGGAGCATCTACTACAGTTTTAGAAACCTCGTAAAAACGTCCTTCTTCATCTATCCAGGTAACATTGATATTAGTTGGCAATGTTCCATAAGTACTTCCCGAATAAGTTGTTGTTTGTTTTACACCATTTTGCATCACATACCTGATTTGTTCATCATACATACCAGTCAGGTAATCTGCCGGCCCTGCAAATACATAAAAGACTTTGCAGGCAGACTTCGGTTTCACAGTATAAGAAACGGTGTAGAATTTGTCTTTTTCTATCTTGTCAATTGTTACTTCCGGAACACTGGCATTCCACAAATCGGCGTCCCTTTCTTTTCGCACATAAGTCGGCTTTGCACTTGTATATTCCTTCTTTGTCACAGTCGAAGAAGGATTACCATCAGCATCAACTGCTATCATAAACAGTACATATTCTGAATTAAATGCAATATCCTCAATCACCAGTTGATGAATCTTCAGTTCAGCAGCAACAATTTCAGTAACATTATCATTCATAATTAATGCTTGCTTTACTGTCTCTTCATTTCCCCAATACGGATAGCTTTTGAAATCACTCAATTTCATGTGGACATAACGGAATTTCACCGGATTTCCGGTCGGGGTCAGCGTTAAAGTCGTAGAAACAGTTCCTGCCTCTATTGCCACATCCACCGAAATTGAAGGGTTATAAGATATTTCCCTAGAATCGGCTTGCACTTTCACTAATGATCCAAGTTGTCCTTTGTCATTTAATGCTACTGCAACCAAAAAGCCTTTTGTTCCCGGTTCTAAAGAAGCTCTTTCAAAGTTTTTTGCCTCTTTGGAAGAATCTCCGTTTTTGATAAGATAGGAAATAACTTCTTTGTCAGTGCCATAATTTGCCAAAGTCTGTTCTTTCATATAAGAATAATAGAACTTATAGCAGTCAGTTCCGGGAGTAATGGTCGCACTTACACTTGAAACTGTAGCAACAATACTACTAACACTTACAGTCGCTGCTCCGTCATACGTCAACGCAGGAACGGGAATCTCCACCGCTACTAGTTCTTCTGTTTTATACCCCTTTTCTTCTTTATAAGGGATAGCCCAAAGTACGTATGTTGTTCCTGGTATTACCCTTGGAAGAAAATCCAACACTTTACCTTCCAACGGTCCATTATAATCCGAATACTGTTTGGTTCCGCCCCCAAAGGCCAAATCGTCAATAACCCCTTCTGGTGAATAATTGGACTTATCTACAATCCCTGTGTAAAAAACGTCACATCCCTTTCTAATTGCAGAAACCGTTGCACCTTCAAAAGTAATATCCGAAACCTTCAGTTCTACAGTTGCAGCAGTCTTAATCACGCTGGCAATCACATCATCAGGCAAATATGCACTACCAGCTTCAGATGAAGGTACTGCCCAAATCATATACGTCTTTCCAGCTTCGGGATCCTTACCTATCAGTTCAGCTAACGGCATTTTATCAAGAGCCTCTGTCTTCATATACATACGGGCAGTATATCCGTTTACTAATTCTGCTACAGCCTCTGCACTATATTCATTGATTTCCAATACTCCCAAATAATACATTTCTATGCCATTCGTCAAAGTAGTAGAAACTGTCTGCCCCACAGTAGATATAACTATAGGAGCATCCCCTATGATTACGGGAATCTCTGCGATAATACTCTGTCCGTTAGATGCAACAGCCATTATAGCTACTTTGCCACTCGTCTCTGCATACTGATTTTCTGCCACAGGAGCAGTAATAGTCAGCCCTTTTCCTGTCAGGGAAGCTTTCCAACCATCAGGTTTTGTTACGGTATATTTCGAAATTCCACTCATTTCAACTGAAATCAATTTCTCCTCACCGTTCGTAAAGTATTGCTTTCCGGACAATATATCACATTTCAGTTCCTTAGATTTCGACAACTTTAATATTGTGCCATCTTTCAGAGTAAAATACGCATAATCATCATCCTGACTAACTCCACTAAAAAGAGAGGTATCTCCCGTTCCTTCTCCGGACGCGTAAACACCGGTAGGTTCCCAAGTCTTTCCACCGTCCGTAGAAATCTCCCACTCTTTCGTATTCGTATTAATGCGAATCTTAGGAGCGGCAGCCGTTACAGGCATCATTTTTCCTTCTCCATCTTTCAAGAATGTCTTTTTACCGTCTGTACTAGTTATTCCCCAATAATAGATACCATCCTCTTCGTTCTTTATCACGGTTATTTTCGGAGCATCCTCCCCATTTTCACCATTACGAATAGTTACTTCTGTCTTATCTGAAAACTTAATCGTATAACTTCCGTCTTCATTCTCCAATACAGAAGCGATTGATTTATTTTGAGATAAAGCATCTGTCAGTGTCTTCAATGTGGAAATATCCGTCTGTACACTTTGTAACGAAGCTTCCAACTTATCCATGCGGTCTTCCAGACCGGAAATTGAGTTTTTTAAATCATCGTCATTATAACATGACGACAACATTACCACACATACTGCCAGGAAACATACATATTTCCCCATACTACATAAAATATATTTTCTTCTCATATCCATGATAATTTAGATGATTAGAGAAAACCGCACGACAGACTTTCACGCTATCGTGCGGAATAATTGTGCCAATACTATTTATTTGGCGTGAGGATGTTTACCCAGTTTCTTCAAATCAAGATAAATAGTACTTCCGCTCATCATCGCCCCAGGAGTACTCTTATCCACTTTCTCCTTAATAATCGTATTTGCAGGAATCCGTCTATCTTTCTTTATAATTTGTGGTTTTGTTGTTCCTATCATACCCTTTACTGATTTCGGAGCATCCGGGAACAATACAGAAGGATCAGTAATGATACCTTTATCTTTATCATAGAATACAGTATAAAGATCACCAATAACTTCATTGCCATCACTATCTGCCCCAATTGGTACACATAAAGCAACTAAACGTTTGGCTTCACTTGTCTTATCGTATGATTGAGTCGTTGAATTTACTGTTGTCAAGCCATAATCCAAACAATGTTCCTTCCATACATCCATACACTCCTGATAGGTATAATCACCACTTGCAGAATACGTATCTTCAAGAATTGTATGATAAACTTTAGCCACATCCTTTATAATGGAAAACTGGACAGTGAAATTATTCATTTCACTCATATATGCACGTAATTCCATAGTTGGATTCGGACCTGCCACAATTGCTTCGGTAGTAGCTTTTACAATCTTCACATCCGTCAATACGCCATTCCAGTCTTCCGCCATATATGCAAATATATATTCGGTAGCCGGGTCCAATCCTGTCCAGGTAAAGCTTTCCACTCCTCCTGTCGCATTAGCAGGCCATACATTGGAATCCGCAGACAATAAATAATTGATTAATTCCGCTTTATTAGCATCTTCCAGTAAATCCGGTGTCATAATATACTGATGATAGAATACGGCTGTTTTCTGATTATATGAATAATTCAGTTTCAGACTTGTACGTCCCGGATCAGTGATCGTTATATTAATATCAGCTTCAGATGCATCCGGAGTATCAGTAATACGCGCTTTGGTAGAAAATGAAGCATGCTTTACTTCTTTGGATAACTGCCCATACTCATTACGCCCAATGTAAGCCACTACATAAGGAGCATCAGGAAGCAAATCAAATTGGAATTCTGTACCTTTATAGGAACCTTTTTGAGCGAAATTCGTATTTTTCACACCCCATCCCTCCTGGTCTAAAGTTCGTGCCAAAGTGGTCATGGTTGCTTCATCTGCATTTTCATAAGGAGCCCAGTCAGAAGCACTGAATATACGATAAAACATGGCAACGCAATTGTCTTTCATTTCCACATTCATATCAACCATGGAAGCACCAATTCTACTAATTTCCAGATTACATTCCGGCAATTCTGCATTCAGGTCTATTTCTTTCAAATGAAAATCCTGACGGACATATTCACCCGGAGTCTTGTTCTCATCCAGTCCGATGCTGGTAGCGGTTATCATTCTTTTCGCATCTGCTGTATAACCAAAATCCACCGTATAATACAATTCCTCTTGAGGAACCTGTGCATCTTCCGCTTTTTGAATCCAGTGTCTCATAAAGTCTATATACATCGACTTTCCATACGTATTTATAAATGCATCAATAGGTTCAGAATCTCCACAAAACTGATAGAAATACTTACTGTCCGTATTAGGGAGGTATTGAATACCAACGGCACGATAACTTGTTGTGACATCGATATCCACACGAGGAGTGCCTATTACACTTTGAACCGGAGTCTTCAAATAACAGATTTTCATATCTGCAGGATTCTGTCCGCCTTCATCATTACAACCGACAGTTATAATCAGATATTCTGCTCCGGGTACGATTTCCGATTGGGAATATTTCGAATTGGCCCAGTCAAATTCTGCATTCGGATAACTGTCTCCCAATGTAGATCTACTAAACGTATATGCACCTGCACCTTCGGAATTATAGATAGCTTCCATTATCAAATCTTCCACCTCTTCCTCTGTTGCTTGTACTCCTGTCCCTACACTTTCGAATAAGTAATTGTACATACGACATAAAGGATATACATCCAACCGATAAGATTGGACTTTAGAACCCGGAGTACACTCAAATACAAAATTATGTTCAGTGTTACTGGTAACTTTTATACCTACTCCACGTTCGCCACCGTCCACTTCATTCTCAACCCATCTTATTGGTGTCGGATTTGGAGGAAGCGGAACATCCGGATTCACTGGTACATCAGGTTCTACACCCGGTTCTTCACTATCCGAACACGAAAGGACCATAGGACTTACCACAAAGATAAATCCCAACATGAGTAATAAGCTAAATAATTTCTTCTTCATAATTAAAAGTGATAAATGTGATTAATCATTTACATATTCATAATCGGCATCGCCATCAATTGCCTTGCAGACAGCCAAATTATTTACATATCCGTTTTCATCGGTAACCAATGCATAAAAAGAAAGATTCTCCGCATTCCATCCTTCTTCCATGATAACTGTATAACTTATGCTTTTCTCCTTACCGGCTACTATAAGTCCCAATTTATCGCCATCAACGGTGGCAGACAGTAATTTACGTACCACATGGTTATGTGTGTAATCACGATAAATTCCCCCGTCATTCTGTTGATATTTCAATCCGTCTTCTACCGCATATAAGATCAAACGATATTCAGCGTTTTTTTCCGATTTAACGCTTACCGTCACATAAGCATGTCCGTTATATTGTGACTGGATGGCCACTCCGCAAGATGCGGGATACTCCTCCAAAGACTTATTGAATACACCTCGCATGACACTATAATTTTCAGACAGCCCCATTGCCTCACGCATATCAACCACACATGAAGGATAACCGGAGATAGAAAACTTTCTGGAAAGGATCGAAGACTGTTCGATTGTCATCGGATCAGCACTTGTTCCATCGACATGAAATGACATCAGATAAACAACACCCTCATAACTCGAATTTATCAAATAGTTCAGGCGAGTCATTCCTGCCGGACACATGGCACACCACGTCCCAGTAAACTCCATTGCACAAACGCGTCTTACAAACTTAGAAGGTTCACCCGGTGTGGCACTCGCAACAACCGTTACCAACTTGGATACATAGTTACCATAAGATGCCTCAAAAGCATAGGTTCCGGCTTTAGAAGTAGAAAATGTACTTCCATCCAAAGTTTGTCCGTCCATCACGGAACGGATGATTGCATCAGCAGTTACATCCATTCCCGCATGCATTACCGTAAAGGTTATAACATCCTTTCCGTCAGCAGTCAACGCATTTTTATTGACGCTCAAAATCACTTCTGTCTGCTCCGAATCATCGGAATTGCCAGAACAGGAAATCCAGAAGATTCCTACACAGCATATACAGACCAGCAATATTATTTTATAGACATTTATACACATAACTCGTCTTTATTCGTTATACAAGTAATCTGCCGATTCTCCAAGTTTACACTCATTTACGTTGTTACACGTATAAGTTTTTCCGCCATCCAGCGTTGTCAACATCGACACAATCACACGCATATTATCCGCATTCCATCCCGGTTCCAACTGACAAGTTCGTTGCATGGTAGATTCTATTCCCGCATTTACTTCTCCATTGAAACGGTCACCATTCAACGATGTAGACACCACTGCACGTACTACATTATTATGCGTATAATCATTCCCACCATTCGTTTGAAAGTATTTGATTCCATCCTCTACCAGATAAATCAAACAACGATAAGTGTTTGTTACATTGGAAGTTAATTTGGCAGTAATCGTCACCGTACGGTCAGAAGCATTATACACAGACTCAATAGCTACCCCGCAAGAAGCCGGATAGTTACTTAGTTCTTTTTGAAGTTCCTCTTCAATCTGGCTCTTGATACTGATCATTTCTTTAGTACCTTTACGCAGATTGTAAAAGAGACGAGGTAGTCCGGAGAAATTACCGAGAATATTAGTCCGGTAACTATTGGTAGCTGCTGTACTCATAGGATCCGTCATTCCCCCGAAATCCATGTGGAAAGAAGCTACAGCCAGTCGTCCCGGTTGTTCCTCCTGAATTGCTTTCAATGTAGTGCTAAGTGCCGGACAAGCCTGACATCCGACAGAAGTAAACTGCATTCCAAGTAATTTATGATAGTAGCTGGTCCCTCCTGATACGGGAGCAACCTGAACGGTCACTTCATTTTCACTAACCATTGCTTTTCCCTCATAATAGCGGGCTTTAAAAACATACGTACCCGGCACTGAAGTGCTGAAAGCACGGACACCATAATCCAGATTTTCCTCTCCTGACTCCTTTACCAGAATCAGATTCATCGTGCTTTCTTCACTTACATCTTTTGTACCCAGTTTGACCGTAAAGGTCACTTTTTCTACCCCGTCTGCCTGTATAGCCGTCTTATCGGCCGTAATACGCAAAATGCCGTCATCCGTCCCTCCATTCTCCGTTTCGTCCGAACTACCGGAACAAGATGACAGCATTGCTAAACAAAGGATCATTACAATTGGTAGAATTGTCGAGTATAATTTCTTCATAAGCCTCAATCATTATAGAGATAGTCTATACTACCATCAATAGAACATTCGGTTATATTATCCACCATATATGCGTCATCTACTTTACGTAATGCATAAACCACTACACGCGATGTGGCAGGATTCAGGTTCTTTGCATTAGAAATGCTGAAAGTAGCGGCAGTGTGCTCCTGGTTTGCATCCACAGTAAACCGTCCGTTGGTTGACATCGACAGGTAATTGTTGGAAATAGCTCTTACCGTATAGTCATACGAGGTCTCATTTCCTCCGGATGCTGTCAAGCCATCAGTCACCAAGACATAAACCAAGTCATATTCTCCTCCCTCGCTCGACTTCAATGCAGCATTTACCGCAATTTCGCCAGTAGAAGAATTATAGGATGTATTTACCTTGATTCCGCATGTAGCCGGATATTTTCTAATTTGGCTTTGTAATGTCTGTTTGATAGCACTCACATTCCTGTCTATTGACATCACTTTTAAATCATAAATACAGGTAGGAAAGCCGGATGCTCCAAAACGGCTCATGATGGTGCTTGTCTGTGACAAATGGAAGGGATCAGTCGCTGAACTGCTGGAAGAATGAAAAGCCATTTTCACCATACGTCCCGGCATCAGTTCTTCCACTTTCTTTAATGCCGAAGTCATGGCCGGACAATAGGTACACCAAGTCCCGGTCATTTTAAAAACACCCACCTTGCGATAGAAAAGTTCATAATTCTTACGATTCTGTGCGGTTACGGAAACTTCATCCGACTCCCAGTCCAGATAATATGCTTTAAACTTATGAGTCCCGTTTTCTACTGACACGAACGTATTGGTCCGTCTCTCCAGATAATCACCGGTAGTAACATCTTCAAAATATACATTCTTCATATATTCAGAGGTCGTCAGTACTTTCCCTTTGGCATCAGTCACCGTAAAAGTCGCCATATCTGTCCCGTTAGCTTCAATCTTGGCTTTATCCACAGTCAAAGTAATAGGTCCTGTCACTTCGCCGTTGTCCGGCTCTTCACCATTGTCGTCTGAATTGCCGCTGCACGCTGTAAAACATCCGCACATGCATATCAGACTTGACATAAAAAACATTGTAAATTTTCTCATATTCTATATTCTAATTAATAAATGTTTCGATAAACTCAAAATGAAGTCGTTATAGTCAGGTTAGCCCCTGTATATTTAGGAATCGTCCGGCAAACTCCACCGGAACAGACATACCCTTCCCTGTTACGACCATAACTCAAAGCTACACGCGTACGGGATTTGGCATAACTGGCTCCCACATTGTAATAATGGATTTTCTCCTTGCCGTGATTATACATATCACTTCCGTAAATACTCCATGCCGGAGCAAAATTTATTTCCAACAGGGCCGCCATCCAGTCCTTTTGATCTTCCTTTGTAGTTAGGTATTGCAACTCCATGCGAGTTGAAAAAGAAGGGGTGAACTTATATTGTAAATCTGCTACAAAAATATTCGACAGGTTGGTCGCCTTATTCGCTCCGTACGAAGGACTATATTCTTGCATGGAATAAAGCAAATTCATTTTGAATGACTTCGTCCATTGCTTTTCCACATCAATACTAAAATCACGGAATGACAAGTTGCCTATCTGGGCTGTACCTTCTTTTTCTAAAGCATAATAGGACGAAAAGTTTGCATGTAATTTCAAACCGCGTTTGCCTCCGATGACCGTTCCTCTTTTGAAATGATAAAAAACATCCAGTTGTCCGCCCATCTCCCCGCTGATTGCTTTTGTCACCTCTCCTGTTTGTGGAGTGTGAGGATGCAAGTTGGTCAGCATATAGGTATATTGCGTACTCATAGCCGGGACATAATTCAACAGATTCGAAGTCGAACCATTACCGGCAATAATCTCACTGTTCATCCATTCCAATCGACGTCCGGTCAGATTTATTCCCAACCCGTTACCGCTATATCCCAGTTCCAACAGTTGCGCATTGGCACGTTTCTTCGCATAAAGCTTGTCATCATGAATGAAATCATAATACTTATTGCCACCATCTACATATTCACCTTTTGCCGTAAATCCGGAGCGTTCAAAATTAACCCGCCCCGAAAAACCGTTCGAATAAGGTTTTCCTCCTTCTTCTTCAAGGTCAATACTGATCTTCTCATACCGGTTCAACGCCCCTCCTTCGATACTCAAGGACGTATTTTGCCAACTAAGCATTTCAGATAAGGAGAAACTTACATCTATGCCACGTACTTGTGTATCGGAAAAGTCCATACCAAAACGTGGAGTACCCCAAATGGCTTTCAACCCCACAATATTCTTGTAATTGTAGGTAAAACGTGCTCCCATCACTGCATTATTTAATCCCAGCATACGATCCTCCCAGCTACGAAATAGTAGTCCACTCCCGAACTGCTCATAAAACGTACCCGCTGTTACGGAAAAATCCTTATCAGCCCAGGATACATAATAATTGGTCAGCTTTGCTTTCTCCAATTCTGCCGGGTATCCCACCAGTACCGGTTCATAGGCTTCCAACTGTACACCTACGGCAAACTTACCCTGATAGTAATCCAGTTTCAGATAATTGTTCGATCCGAAATGATCTTCCGGTGATTCCGCTTCTGTTTTACTATCATCTTTGTAATATATCGTATTCGTTTCAAAGCTCCCTGTCAGATAACCTTTCTTGTTATCTTCCTGCGCATAGGTCAATGTCGATGTTAACGCTAACAAAGCCAACACCTGAATTCTTATTTTAGTCATGTCATTGCGTTTATCTATGGATAATAACAGTTTCTATTTCTGTAGTTTTTTTATTGCTTTCAGTAGTTCCAGCTCATTTCCCGGCGCATATCCGGTATGTGAATAGACTATTTTCCCGTCAGCATCCACCACATATACCTGTGGAGTCAGGCTTACATTCATAGCTCGCATAAATTCCTGGTTTTTATCATACAGCATGATAAAATCATCCCATCCATGTCCCTCTGCCAATGCACGCGCTTTAGCTGTAGAACGGCTGTCATCTGTCGAAACAGCTACTACACGGAATTTGGCTTCTTCCAACCAATCGGGCAATTGTTCATTTATGGCATCCAATTCACGAATACAAGGTTTACAGGTTGTTGCCCAAAAAGAAATAATCATAGGCGTTTTGTGATTAACCAAGGATGCAGTGTTAACTTGTGCCCCCTTAGTATCTTCAACCTTAACCGATGGTATTTGTGCCATAGTACAGGTTAACAAAGCAAACAACAGTGTAATGCAGACAATTAGTGCTCTCATAAGTTCTTTTTATTTGTTATGTTAATAATCTTGTTTTTATCTGATGTGTTCCATTTTACAGCCAAATAGCCTGAATTTCTGTATTTGTATCAGTCCGTCCTTATACATATCACCAATTAGATTGGCATTCTCAAAAGTGACTGTTTTAGTTTCGGCATCATATTCTCCACGATATACGTCAGAAGTACTTCCGTCTAATGCCAGTCTCCTGAAACGAATGGTATACGGACCATAAGAAGCGACATCTTCACCCGGTACAATAGATAAATAGGTTTTCTGCGCCGCCGAATCATATTCATAATGCAAACGCCAGCTAAATTCCCACTCAATGTCATTATCCGGATCAAATCCATTCTTATTCGAGCAAACCAGATAATGTTCGTATGCCTCCGTACCTTCTTCTGCGGTATTCACTTTTACGGAGAATCCCACTTGTACATTGGAAGCATTGGTAGCAGAAGCTGTTCCGGTAAATATCCAGGTTCCCGAAAGCGTTTCATAAAAACTGGAATCATTGTCTTTGATAATCACCGTCAGACGATTGTTTGTACCAATGGATGCCCCTTTCACATCGGCAATTTCAATATCAAAAGAGCGGTCATCATTGACAACCTTGTCGTCAACAGTTTTAAACTCAAAATTTATAGTTTCCTGACCGGCAGGAATAAGCAGCGTCTTTGTGGTGACAATATAGTTTTCATCCTCTTTGGCGGTATGATCTTTTAATTCGAACGTCACGCGGATAGTTCCGGTATGTTCTCCTGTCACTACGACAGGCACAGTGCATAAACCGGCAGACTCTTTCACTGTCATTACTGTTTCCTGCAAACTTACCGTAGCCGCTCCGGAATTGAACTGTTCCTCATCGTCCGAACAGGCGGCGATCAGAACGGCACATAGAAGAAGGGTGTATATTTTCAGATAGTTCATTTTACTCAAGTATTTGATAATTTACGTTATTCATTGATTAATATCCCGGATTTTGCTGACCTGCCAATTGAGGGTTGGCATCCATTTCTGTTTTAGGAATAGGCCAAAGCATCCGCTGGTCATCCACAGGTTTATCCAGCCCGTCAGTACTTGCTTGTCCAGGGAAAAGCACCAGTCCTTTGCTTTGCGGTTTTCCACGCTTCACACCTTTCCCCCAACGTTTCAGGTCCATCAACCGGTATCCCTCACCTACAAGCTCACGTTCGCGTTCGTTCATGATTTCATTTAATAAAGCTTCCTGATCGTAGGTTGCATCAGTCCATCCCTCGATTCGCGCTTTTTTTAATGCATTCAAAGCGTCATTACCCTTTTTCACAGCAGCTGCAGTTCCAATCTTTGCATTAGCTTCCGTGGCAATCAGATACATTTCAGCAATTCGGAATGGTTTCGGCTGATTTAAATAGCGTGTTTCACTTCCTAATGCATTGTAATATTCATTACCCGGGTATTTATTAAAGAAATAGATATCTGCTGCATTACCTGACGATACGGTTAAGTGATATTTTCCGAAATAAGTCTTTAGCCGGATATCTTTTTCATTGTATAGGTCAATCAGTGTTTGTGTAGGAATATAGTCCTTCTTTGTAGTCGGATAACCGATGAAAATAGTCCCCAGAGGTACACCGGCATCGTCGGCACTAGTCATGGCAATCTGCCAGATGGTTTCCGTTCCCTTGTCATTCTTCCATACACTTTCAAAATCTGTTGCTGTGTTCGATAATGGATATCTGTTCGAATTAACCAGGTCGCCTGCATATTTGGCTGCATTTTCATAGTCATCCATCTGCAGGGCAACACGCGCTTTCAAGGCAGTCACTACATCTACCGTGATATAATTCCCACAATTCTTGGGAGCCGTGTTGACTGTCACGTATGCGCCATTAATATACCTGTCATAATCAGCAATGCCATTCTTAGCAGTCTCTATACGTTCTTCGGCTTCTTCGAGGTCCTCCAATATTTGTTTGTAAGTATCTTCCAGTGAAGATCGTCCCGGATATTGGGTAGCAGGAAGTTTAGGCTCATATTTCACCTGAAGTGGTAGTCCCGGAGTGTTTGCCGCAGTAGCCACATCGTAATCGCGGCAAAATAAGGTAGCCAGATAAAAGTAGCAGTATGCTCTCGTAAAATACGCTTCCCCCTCATATACATTAATCTGTTGTCTCTGGGTTTCAGTCAATTCGATTTCCGGGTTCTCATCAATCTTACCTACCCCGTCAATAAAGAAATTGACACGTCCGATAGCGGCATAGTAGTTCGACCAGATTGTTTCTATGGTAGAGTTGGTGCTCTCGAAAGTCCAACGGTGCAACTCACCATATTTATTAGAGAAATCCGCCACTGCATTAAAGGCATCTGCCTGAACTTCCGGAGCTAATACATAACTTCCTCCTGTCAGTCCTAAATATACGGAATAGATACCGGCACGTGCTTCTTCAAAACCGACTATGGTTGTTAACGCTTCCTCTGTAGGAACAGCATCGTATGGCATTTTATCCATATCACAGGAAGTCATTCCTAGTGTCAGTATAGTCAATGCTATTATAGATATTTTCTTCATATTCACCATTCTTTATGTTTTTAGAAAGTTAGTTCGACTCCGAAAGAATATTGCTTGGTATTGGGATAGTTCCCCAACTGGATATTACTGTCTACTTCCGGGTCATATCCTTTATATTTAGTCACTGTGAGTAAGTTACGTCCTACAAAGTAGATTCTGGCGTTACTGATTACTCCTGTTTTCTGAATCACTTTGGGCGGAAGGGTGTACCCGACAGTCAGGTTTTTCATGCGCATAAATGAAGCATTTTCCAGTAAATGCGTATCAAACTGCATCGGGGAGTCGGGAGTAGCAATTCTGGTTACATCTCCCAGTTTTTGCCACATGGTAAGCATTTCTACAGTTTGATTGTCCGAGCCTGCAAAAGTGGGGTTCTCTGTAAAAAAGCGTTCATTATTCAACATATACTGGCCGAGCATAAAAGAGAAGTCGGCACTGACGGAAATTCCTTTCCATCCGAACTGGGTACCAAAGCCTCCGGACCATGGAGCATAACGTTGCTTGCCGACAAAAACTGCATCTTCTTCCGAATAGCTTTTTGTCAGATTTCCATTTTTATCATACCATGTATTATATCCGTCACGCGGATCGACCCCTGCCCATCTTACATAGTAATATTCTCCCCAAGGTTTGCCTACTTTCATCTTCAAACCGGTATCAGGCAAAGTATATTCATCCAATCCGTTAAATAGTTTAGTTATCTCATTCTTATTATAATTCAGGTTTCCGGAAACACTCCATGAAAAATCTCTCGTTTTCAGAATATCCACTCCCAGAGTAATATCGAAACCACGATTACGCATACTTGCTACATTTTCCACACTGCTTCCGTGTCCGGTAGTATATGACAATGGATACCCCATCAACATATCGTCCGTCTGACGGTTATAAAATTCCAGTTCTACAGAAAAGCGGTCAAACACTCTTGTACTGATGCCTACATTCAGTGTTTTCATACTTTCCCATGTCAGGTTATCATTGCCGACGGTGGAAGGAGCAATACCCGGTTGTCCGTTATACAACAAACCGGAGCCGACCAATGCCAATGCATTATAGGCGCTGATACCGGAATTACCAGTTGTTCCATAGCTCACCTTCAACTGTAAACTGTTCAACCATGAAACGTTCTGCAGGAAATTCTCTTTTCTCATATCCCACATGGCTCCCAAAGAATAAAAGTTTGCCCACTGGTTATTTTTGGCAAACAAGGAAGACCCGTCCCGTCGTGCTGCCAGATCGACATAGTAACGATCAGCAAAACTGTAGCTGATTGTGCCGAAATAAGAATTGAAAACTTTGTCATACATCGAATGTATCGGCACTTCTGACTCTGCTCCAGCTGCCATCAGCATCATTCGTGAGTCTACCATCTTTTTAGAAGTTGCCGAGAAATTTTCATTCTTTGTGATAATGGACTCCTGTCCTGCCAACACGGTGAAAAGATGCTTGTCTGACAGACTGAACTTATATTCCGCCGTATTGGTGAAAGTAAATGAATAATAACGTTCAAAAGACTCGGACGCCACTCCTGCCCCTTCAAAGAGGCCTTCCGGATAGGCTTTATGGGAGTTACGATAATCAAAGGCATCTACCGCCTGTGAGGTACGGATATTCAATCCTTTTATTGGGTTTATATTAAAGAAGGTATTGCCATTGATACGTACCGTACTCCGGTCATTGGGTTGAAGTTCTGCCAAGTAATACGGATTATAATATCCCATATCGTCAAAATAGTCCAATCGTTTCCCATAACCTGTAAAGTTGCCTTCTTCGTCTGTCAATATCTCGTTTATTGTTTGGTCAGGACGATAAATACGGGCAGCATACGCTTTATTATAAACGCTGTTAGCTTCCGTTCCGAAAGTTGTCGTGTTATATTTCTGATAGGAAAGGTTCACGTTAATCCCGGCTTTCAGCCAGTCGGTTACCTTTACTTCCACATTACTGCGCAAAGTCTCACGGCGCAATGAGGAATCGTCCATGATTCCCTCTGTATCATAATGTCCAAATGAAATGTAGTAGTTGATACCTTCGGAACCGCCAACCACATTTACATCGTATTGTTGGGTAGGAGCTGCATCTCCGAAGAAGACATCCGCCCAGTCTGTAGATATACCATTATCTATATAGAACTTCTTCCGTTTTTGAAATGTAGTGTCGTATGCTTTTCCCGGATCTAGCATTTCCTGCAGGTTAAGCCATTGTTCGGTGTTCATCATCTCTATATTATCTCCTGTCATTTTCGACCAGCCATATTGTGCATTGATACTAACACGGGCCTTCTGTCCCATTTTTCCTTTCTTGCTAGTCATTATCACGACTCCGTTAGCAGCACGGGAGCCATATATAGCTGTTGAAGAGGCATCTTTCAATACCGTCATGCTTTCGATGTCGTTCGGATTTAATGCTGTAAATGCTCCGGATGATATAGGTGAACCGTCGAGAATAAAAAGAGGTTCTGTATTTGAATTGATCGAACTGACTCCACGCAATCGCATTACAACACTTCCACTTGGTTCTCCACTGGGAGTAAATACTTGTAAACCGGCAACTTGACCTTGTAATGCATCTCCGGCATTAGCTACCGGTCTGTTGGCTATCTTACTATTATTTACCGTTGTTACCGAACCGACTACTGACCCTAGTTTCTTTGCTGATCCGTAACCTACCACAACAACTTCATCCATCAGTTGTGTATCAGACTTTAAGATAACTCTAACAGTCGGCTGAACAGGAACCGACTCCGTTTTCATTCCTATATATGATATTTGCAATATTTTTGCTGAATGTGGTACATCCAATAATGTGAAATGCCCATCTATGTCTGTTATTGTACCTAAGTTAGTGCCTTTTACGACAATTGAAGCCCCTACAACAGGTTGTTTGTCATCATCGGAAATCACTGTCCCCGTGACTTTCTGCGTTTGAGCTGTTATCAGCCCGATACCTATAAAAAGGTATCCAAATAGCAGCGCTAATTTTTTCTTCATAAATCTCTTTTTAAATTATTAAATAGCCCTAAAACATTTAAACTCACTTTTTACACTTAGATAAGTTCTATCAGAACTTAATTATAATCCATTGTTTTTGTAGTGTTTTTACATCAAATATGTAATTCTGGAAAGAAATGTTGCTTGATTTTACTTTTTCGATCAATTTAGATGACTATTCCATAAAAAAAATATGTCTTTTCGTTGTTTTTTGCAAAAAGAATATATACTTTTGTTCCATTATCTAATACCAAATCGGAACTGTTAACAAATGCAATCCGAAAAATAGATATAATTTGTATTTTAAGAACTATATATTTATTTTAATAAGAATAGAAAATGAAAAAGCACTAAGTTCTGATAGAACTTAGTGCTTTTTCATTTTAAGGAGCTACTATTAGCCATTTTACTTGGATTTCCTTCCTATTCTACTTTTCAGTTACATTATAATTATATTTTAAATCTCCCTCAAACATAAAATAAAATCAGAAATATAAAAGAGGCTCATTTAAACTATGTTAAATAGACTTCATCTAAAATTTCTTCATATATGACACTCTGTATATTTCTTTATATAGATAAAAACAAGTAAATATACAATAGTACTATTTATTTACATCGAAAACAAACAAGTTATTTCATGATTTCAAAATTTCGAGAGATTTATTCTAGCTTTATCTCTTGATTTTAAGGAGCACCTCGTTGCATTAAAACCAACGAGGTGTTTCTCGGTGTGCAACGGGTCGTTCCTTTTAAAGGAACGACCCGTTGGTTTAAAACCAAAATCCACTTATGTAACTATCTGAAAAGCAAAGCATTACAAAAGCGTCCTTTCGGCCTTTCTTTTTAAGCAAAATTTCCAACAAGAGAAAACGGATACCAATATCAAATACGGTACTCCACTGATAAATATTTTACAAATCAAATCTAAAAACAATGGTTACAGTTACTTTTCAGATCAAGCCCTATCTAGCGGCTTACATGTACACACGTTACAAAAATCACCTCGACCTCCCCCCAGACCGTTCTTCTTCCGTACTTTCCGCCATCCATCTTCCCGACACCCAACCCATCTACCACTTCCTTCACCAACTCTCCACTCCTCACCCTCCCAATACTTCATGGCACGAAACTGGAAATATCACCTTCACTCTCCCTCACCCAAGAAACGGTAAAAACCCAAATGTATATAATTATATAGGTCATGACAGTGCAATTATCATCGAAAAGGCAATGGAAGTAGAAATGAAGGCCGAACTTTACGAATTTCTACTAGACAACAAATACTGCCACGGCATCATGTTCAAAAAGTCAATGGAAACTTTCGTTGAACATTATAATATGGTAGAATTAGTGGAAGAAGAAAGTTTGATGAGAGGGTTTCAGAGGTGGAGAAAGAAAATTAAAAAAGATATTGATAATAAAAAGTTTCCAGAGTCTAGCATTATTTTATAATAGATAAACCTAACAACTCCCCAATATGCACCAAAAGTTTCATTCATCTATCAATCATTCATCATTAGTAACATTATATCTTTTCATCATTCCTATATTATTCTCTGAATATAAAAATATTGTGTTACTATTACAAGATGAAAACATTTTTCGTATATTTGGTCAATATTAAAGAGATTACAAAATGTTAAGGAAAATACGACTAAAAAGAAATGATGCATATGCTGTTTCAGTAATAGCCAAATTATTATCTGAAACTATTAGAAATTATATCTTAGGCAACAAATGTCATAAATGTATAGGTTCAGAGATTGGAACGATAAAAGATTGGGATGATATTGTTATAGAAAAAAATGATGGAACATACACATACATACAAGTAAAAAATCAACATTCAGCATTTTGTACAAAAGAAATAGAGAGGGCAACAGGACAAGAACTCTCTGAATTAGACAAAGTTATAAACAGTCTAGCAAATCTTAAAGAGGATGAACTAAAAAATAAAACTTTTGAGCTTATAGTCCCAACAGATTCACTTACAATTAAAAAGAATCTAAATTTACACACACTACAAGAAATTTGCGATGACATAAAAGATGGCACCACAGCTTATTCATTAGAATCTTCCCTACTTAATATATCCAAATACCAAAATTGCTACATATGGTTAAGAAAATGGTGTGGAATTCGAGATTGTAACCATTTACTAAAGATATTATCTGTATTCAAGATACAAGTGTTAGGTAATCAATCTGATATCGATAATTATTCTATTAAAATCTTATCCTACTATTTTAATACCCCCCATGATGTGTTAGCAATCATAAAAAATTATATTACAGAACAGGAATCATGTACTAGTTGTATCTTGCCAAGAAATATATTGCTGAAACTAAAATGTCACATTTCCAACAATATTCCCAAATGGACTTTATATAAACAAGAAAATAACATTTGGCATATTACCGGAATAAATGACTTAAGACATGATACGGAAGAAAGCAGTACGGTAATTCCTAATCTATGGCAACCTAAAAATGAGTGCAAAATTTATCTAGCTTCATCAAAAATGGATGCTAATATAGAAATCATAGATGCTTTACAAAGACTTATCATTCACCAACCCAATATATCATCCGCCAATGTTATTAATAAAGATTTACACATTATAGCTATAAAAAATAAAGTAGGTAATACTCTAGGAAATGAGAATAAAGAAGAATTAGATAATCTAAACATACAAGAGAGTGACAGATTCCCTCAAATCACAACTAACAAAAGAACTTTATTGACATCTCGTGAACAGCGAGAAGAGGCTTTAAAGATGGAAGAAACAATGACAAAAATAACTTGGCAATGTGTTATCAAAAAAGTTTTCGAAAAAATAGAAGAAATTCCAACCGATAAATCTACAGAATTAAAAGATAAAGTCGAAGAATTATGGAATATCTGGATTTCAGAAATTGGAGAAAATATAAATGAAATAAATGCACTTTTCACTTCAATAGTTTATCCGAACGCCGAACGCAAAAATATAAAATCCAATCTAAGAATAGGTCTAAAAACATCAGAGCTACTCGCAAATGCTATCTATTTACTACTAATTATCTCTGTTTCCATTGGAGACAAAAAGAGTAAATGGAATGAAATAAATAAAAACTTAAGTTTAAAAGTAATAGGATTATTTTCTTGGTCAGGAAGTAGTGAAGCCACTATTAAATTTAGACCAATTGATAGAAATATAGATCAAATCATAGGTAAAGAAACAGCGTCTATTTTAGGTTTCTCTAAAATCAGACAATATAGTGAGCAAATAACAAATAATAACTTAGCTTGCAACTCTATAAATCGCACTACCATTGCATCCCCCAACTTTCCATACGCCTTGATCACATTAAATCCTAAACTAGAAGATATAATTGAACAAGGCGAGATCAAACCCATACATGATTATATTAAAAATATAATTTTAAGATACAAAATTGAACAGGAAAAAGCAATACAAGAAGCAATATGAATACTACAAGAGATATTTTAAACAATATCACAGAAAAACTCTGTGGTAAGTATATAATAGAAGTTTCTAAAGAATTTACTAAATACGTAGACCCCTCTTTAGAAACAATTGTTGTTTATTTAAAACGTAATAAAACTACTATTTTTTGGAAAACAATCGTTATTATAAAAACAAAAATTGTAAACATAAAAAAGATGTATGAATTTATTGCATTGATAAAAGAATCATTACCTGACCCCTCAAATGCAGATTTGTATTTATTCTCTATAATTGAGGATAACAAATCATTAGGACAATGTCTTAAAATAGAATCTTCAGAATTATTATGTAGAAAATTCGTCTTAAGACCTCAAGAAACAATTATAGAAATGCTATCTCGTTCTTTCCTAATCCCTCTTGATAATTACGAACAAGAATCCATAAACTTAAACCCTATTGAGAATGCAATAAAATCAACCAAATCCAAGCATAGTTGGTTAAAGGCTAATGAACTAAAGAAGTGGAGAACTCTCTTCAACTCTAACCTAAATAATTTGGATATTGTCGATAAAATAATTGAATAATATGAATACTTACTTAGAAAAAATATACATCAGTAATGCACGCAAATTTTCATCAGATGTTATTATTAGTTGCGGAAAAGAAAAGGGAGCTACACTTTTACTTGCCTCAAATGGCACAGGAAAAACAACTGTATTTGATTGCATAGAACTAGCTCTAACTGGCAGTATACAAAGAATCTCAAACAATAACTTATTCTCAATTATAAACAACATGCATCCAGAAATGGATGTTCGTTTAGAATTTTCAGATGAACAGTTTTGTGACTTCCACTTTAGAAAAGGTGAAAAACCTTTTATTAAATCTAATATAAACTTCATAAACAGTAACATTAACCCAGAAAACATACCATTTCTTTTAAGGTTAACCCACCTATTTGAACAACGGGGTAATAAATGGTTTGTATCTTCTGATGATAACGAAGCAGGATACTTATTAGACAAACTTTCTATAGGTAACGAATTAATGCATATACTTAACAAAAAAACAAGTATTATTTCCACAGTCACTAGACTTAAAAACAATGCAGAAACTGAACTAAATCAAGCGAAATTTGAGTTAAATAATTTCATCCAACTTTTAAAATTAAAAGAAGATGCAAAAAATGCATTACCAATAACTCCAATATCCCAATTAATCAATGACTTGAGGCAAATAGACGTTTCAAAAAATAAAGAGATTGAAAATAGCATATCCTCTCTGAGTAACTATTTTATGGAAATATTAATGCTATATCAATCCAAATTCGAAAAAAGTAAAGAACGCAAAAGTAATCTAGCTGAATTAAGTTCCATATTAAAAGAATATTTTGCTCAGCAAATAATCTTAAAAACAAAAAATGAAGAACTCATTAAATTAAAAAAAGAAGAAGAGGATGCCACCAATCTAATAAACCTCATACACACAGATATATTAAAAATAAACAAAGAGTTAGACAGCCAAGAAACTGAAAAGAAAAATTTATTGTTTATACAACAAAGGCTATATGAAATAGACTCCCTCAATACACAAAAGGATAGTGTTGAAAAGGAGCTAAAAAAGAAAATTGATAAGAAGCATTATTTAGAAAAAGTTTTAATAAACCATGAAGTAGTATTGGCAGAGACAAAAAAAAATATAGATAAATACAATGATATGCTATTAAAGCGTACATCTTTACAAACAGAGTTAGAACAGAAACAACTTCATCAACAAGCCATAGGCAGAAATAAAAAATTGCAGATCAGCACATGTGTATTATTACTCATGATAAATAAATTCATGTCCGAATTGAATAATATAGAGAACTTAATAAGAAAAAGCGATAGTACTATCTATAAATACGAGAAAAACACAGCATCTCTTCAGCAACAATTAGAACAATTACAATCGACATTCAACGCCATCAACCAAGCTATCAGCACTATAGCCACACATATTGATAGCACAGTCGATACATGTCCATTATGTGGACAACAATACACAGCACTTGAACTTCAAAAAAGAATTAAAAAGTCATTAGATTTAGCCAATCCAGCTATTGAATCTATAGCACATCAATATCTTGATTGCAAAAAAGAAACAGAAAATCTAAAAAATGAAAGAGAGGAGCTTTATGATACTTACAAAATATGCCAAACAAAGATCAAATACTTAATTTCAGAATTCAATAATATAAAAGGAGAAATTAGTGAATTATCTAAAAATCTAGTTGAATATTCCAATATAAAAAATATAGAAGAGTTACTAGATAATCAATGCTATAACATAGAACAAGAAATAAAACTATATTCAGAAAAAATAGTTGCATATCCATCTAAAGAGAATTATGAAAAATTAGAAAAGACAAAGATGGAGATCTTAAATTGCCAAAAGGAAATAGAACTTTTAATGTCTTTTATCACAAAAGACAAATCACGTATTATTGAATTAGAATCTTTAATAAACATCTATACCAAACAAACTTCTGATACGAATAAAATTTCAGTAAATGCAAGTCTTCAATCACTTTCAGAGAAGAACATCGCAACTAGATGTGAATTTCAAAACATCACAAACAGGATGAAAGAACAACGCCAACTACTTGATATTACAAAAAATAAATTGGAGTTAATAACTATAGATATAAATACTTTGAAAACACAACAAGCATTCATTGATAACAAATGGAATGAATATGGGCTTAAAGGTTATCCATCTATAAATACAATTGAAGAAGAAAGGAAAAGCATTGAAGATTCCTTGGATAAATATAGCCGTATTTTATCAAACCTCGAAAACATCAAAATTGATGTAGAAAAATGGAAGCAATCGCAAATTTACGAACATTATGAAACTGAGATTAAGAAAAAAACACACGGTGTAACAGAAAATTTATATTACACAAAATTAATCAAAAAATGTAACGAATCAAAAGCTAAGTTAGAGAAAACTCAAATGAAAGATGAAGCTATAAGAACATTTTTTGATTCAATGAAAGAAGAAGGAAAAAATTTAGATACATACTTGGAAGAAATCAATCCTTTATGGAAATCTATATTCAATAGAGTTCTTATAAATCCTATATTCTTAAACTCTCAATTGCAAAAAACAGTATCATATAATAAAAGTAAAGCTAGTATTGATACATGGCTACACGGTAAAAATATCAAAGTTTCAAACATTGCAAGTGAAGCTCAATTGACAGATCTACAGTTAACATTTATACTAGCTATGTCTCAAAAATATAATTGGACATCTTGGAAAACGCTGTTATTAGATGATCCAACACAACATCATGACCTTGTACATGCAGCCGCAGTTTTTGATTTACTTAGGGACTATATCTATGATCTAGATTATCAGATTATCATGAGTACTCATGATAATCTACATGCCGATTTTTTCCGTCGCAAGTTGCAAAATGACGAAATTCCTGTAAAATTATGGGTGTTACAAGATAGCGAGAAAGGAGTTACAGCACAATTAAGAGAATAACTATTTTGTTAGCATTCAATTTGCTAGTAAGCCCCCGATAAAGTATCCGTATAAATAGGGATATTCCTAAAATAATAAAATTTAAGGCAACTAATTCATTGCGA
>OLIT01000966.1_pt1 | contig 27144 bp, 20 predicted proteins | sample 1601341 | NCBI WGS metagenome assembly OLIT01 (sample SAMEA2452121, study PRJEB22498) | human gut metagenome | biome: human feces; feature: human gut; material: feces | place: Australia | collected 2012
GGGAAAACAAACCTAATATTCACTAAAAATTAATTGCCTATGAAAAAGTTATTCAATTTGTTGATGATTGCACTTTGTGTATTTGCAACAGCTTGTAGCGATGATGATGACGATCCAAAACCGATTCCTTTCACAGCAGATCCGGCTGCGTTAACCTTTAATGTAGAAGGCGGATCACAGAAAGTAACGCTTTCTCTTGAAGGAGCCATTGCTGCTCCGGATAAGGATTGGTGTACTGTTGTCGTAAACAAAGCTGAGGCAACCGTAACAGTTACGGCCAATGAAGAAACCCAAATCCGTACGGCTAAAGTTACCTTTACGGCTGGTGAACAAACTGTCAATGTAACAGTAACCCAAGCTGGTAAAGAAGCTTCGGTTGACGAATTAACTCCTGAAAAAACACAGGTAGATTTTACGGCTGAAGGTGGAGAAGAAGTAGTAAAAGTGACAGCTACGGCTACATTTACCGCTGCTTCCAGCGAAAGTTGGTTGACAGCTACAGCTGCAGAAGGGAAAGTAACCTTGAATGCTACTGCTAATACCGCAGAGGCCCGTACCGCTAAAGTAACCCTGACTATGGGTGAAAAAACCGCTGAGATTACGGTGAATCAGGCTGCTCCGAAAGTAATTTCTTATGAAGATTATATCGGAACATGGACTGTAAGTTCCAGTGCTTTGGAAGGTGGAAATTACACGATTGTAATTGCTCAGAAAGTAGCTGGAGAAAGTTATACCGTTGCAGGTTGGGGTAAATCTGTAGTAGCTACCGATGCGAAGTATGCCTTTACAATGAAATATATTCCTGATCAGCATGCTGTTGCTATCTATACCGAACAAGAGTTGGGAACCTATACAGACTCTGATGGAATAGTTTATCCGGTTCATTTAACAGGTTTAATTCCGAGTACTGGTGGTAAATTTTCTTATGTTACTACGGCCAATCCTGAGACAAGCGCTTGTATGGCTGGTATATTAAATGGAGACAAAGTAGAATGGGTAGGACAAGAAGTTTCTTTGTCAGGTGGTACTAAAGCTACTTATTTAGGATTTTGCTACTTTATTGAAAATGCAGAGGGTGGCTATCTGAATTTCAATGTAGACTGGCCATTTGCTCAAAATCCGGTCATGACGAAAGTATCTTCCAATTCTGCTAGCATAAATGCTGCTGTAAACGGAAGCGAAGTTGCTCAGTCTGCAGTAGAAGCTGTTGCTGAATAATTTTAGATTTATCTTTTGTAAACATAAAAGGCTGTCGCATTGCGATAGCCTTTTTGTGTTTGTATAGAAAAGTGTAATCCAGCAAATTCCCAAATTACACAGTAGGGACGTGCCCTACTGTGTAATTTTTTTGTTTACACTTTGTTGAAACATTCTTTTTAAAATACTATCAAAATGATTTCCCTGTAAATATCAGAGAAAAAGATATTCTGCCGTCTTCCCATGTGTTTTTCATTTGGTATCTCTGGCATCTGGGCTTAAAAACTATTCCGTTATTGTCTATGCCAGTTAAAAGGTACTGGCAAATTCTTAAAGATTGGGGTAAAAGCGGTCATTTTTTCAGGCATGTATACTTATGCAAATAACTATTTGCTTAATAGATAGTTGATTCGAACTCAAAAATAGATCAGAAATTTCTTTTTCAATCTGCGGAGCCTTTAGCAGTGGCCGGGGGGAGGAGAAACATTGGATCGTTCTGTGGGAAAACTGAAATTTCGGAAGCAACAGCTATTTAAAATAGATATGAATGGTTTCTTCCGCTTTCTCATATCCCAAACGGGCTGCAATTTCCAGATCTTTTAATGCTTCTTCCATTTGATTGAGTGACATTTTTGCAATAGCCCGGTTGTAAAAGAGCTTGGGATTAGAAGGATCAATTTGAATTGCCTGGCTATAATCGCGTATAGCGGCTTTATAATTCTTTTTTATCTGTAAAATAACTCCCCGGTTAAAATAAAGACCGGTTTCAGAAAGTCCTAAATTCATAGCTTGATTATAATCGGAAAGTGCTCCATCGTAGTCTTTCATATAAAAACGGGCTATACCTCTGTAGTGGTAAGCGGTTATCAAATCCGGTTGGCATTGAATGGCCCGGGAATAATCTTTTATAGCGTTGGAATAAAGTCCCAGGTTTTCGTATACGATTCCCCGGTTGAAATAAGCCTCGGCTTGAGCTGGACAATTGGCTAAAATATAATTAAAATCCTTTAATGCTTCTGGATATTGCTTGGTATTGGCATAACAAATGGCTCGGTTATAATAAGCGGGCAACCAATCTTTATCCGTTTGTATCGCCTTAGAAAATAGAGGAATGGCTTGTTCATATTTTTCCTGTAAAATATAATCCATACCTTGTTTGTGCAATTGCTTCACTTTATGCTGGCAAGACAATAAGGTGAACAGTATAAAAATAAAAATCCCGTATTTCATAATTCCGTCTTTTTAAAAGCTCATTGTCCTAATTTATTTCAAAATTAGTGATTTGGAAAAGAATATAAAATTTTCCGTCTGAATTTGTTATTTGTTAAATATTTTCCGGATCAAATCAGTCCGATTCATTTTTCTCAACATCCAGATGATTTTTTCCCGTACTTCAGGTTTATACCAAAAAAAGAATAGATTTTGTTGTTTTTTTTCAATATCTGTTTTGGGGGAAAGTAGTTTTTTTAGCGAATAGGGGTGGTATCCTGTATAATATATAGTAGTCGCCAATGTCATGGGTGTCGGTGTAAAATCCTGTACTTGTTCTAATTTGAAATTCAGATCCCGTGTAATAGCTGCTAATTCGGCCATATCCTCCAGTTGACAGCCCGGATGAGAAGAGATAAAATAAGGTACGATTTGTTGTTGTTGGCCGTACTTTTGATTCAGGATGTCAAATTGTTTTTTTAATTGATAGAATAAGGAAAAAGAAGGTTTACGCATTACTTGTAAAACTCGTTCGGAAACATGTTCCGGAGCTACTTTAAAATGACCGGAAACATGGTACTGGATTACATTTTGAAGATATTCGGTATTTTTTTGATTGACAACAGGGTTGCCGGTATCATGTAAACAAAGGTCATAGCGAATTCCAGATCCGATAAAAACGTGTTTGATATTTTTCTGGTTTCGGGCCAGCTTATATATATTCAATAGAGCAGAATGATCGGTGTTTAAGTTTTTGCATACCGAAGGAAAAGTGCAGGATGCTCTTTTACAGCGGGTGCATAAAGAGGGATCTTTCCCTTGCATCCGATACATATTAGCGGACGGTCCTCCTAGGTCGCTGATGGTTCCTTTAAAGTCCGGCATTTCTGTAATTTTTTCCAGTTCTTGCAGAATTGATTTTTCCGAACGGGAAGAAATAAATTTACCTTGATGAGCCGATATCGTACAAAAAGCGCATCCGCCGAAACATCCCCGGTGAAGGGTGAGGGAATGCCGGATCATATTATACGCAGGAATATCTTTCCCTTTGTAGCGGGGATGAGGAAGCCGCGTAAAGGGAAGGGCGTATACAGCGTCAATTTCCGCTGTTGTCATAGGGGGATAGGGAGGATTTACGATCACTTGGAGATCTCCCACATTTTGAACTAACTTTGCTGCTTCCAGGCTGTTGGATTCCTCTTCAATAAAACGAAAATTCCGGGCATGTTTTTTTTTATCTTTCAGACATTCCTCGTGGGAAAACAAATGAATGACTTTCCATTTTTTATTCGTTGCATAATTTCCCGTTTTATTCCGTAATACACAAGTTTGCGGGATATTTGTCAATGTTGAGAACGGAATCTCTCTTTTTAATAACCTGCAAAGTTCCGTCAGCGGTTTTTCTCCCATTCCATAAACGAGCATGTCTGCGCCACTTTCTACCAAAATAGAGGGGCGTAGACGATCTTGCCAATAATCGTAATGGGTGAGCCGTCGTAAAGAGGCTTCAATCCCTCCGATGACCACCGGTACATCCGGATACAATTGCTTTAAAATCCGGGTATAGACGATGGTAGGCATATCCGGCCGGAAACCGGATTTCCCTCCGGGCGTATAAGCATCATTCGAACGCTTACGTTTTGCTGCTGTATAATGGTTTACCATAGAATCCATACAACCAGCACTCACTCCGAAAAAAAGACGGGGACGTCCCAGTTTCTTAAAATCCCGCCAATCATCCTGCCAATTGGGTTGAGGGACAATAGCTACTTTCAGACCGATAGATTCTAATTGGCGACCGATGACAGCGGCCCCGAAAGAAGGATGATCCACATAGGCATCCCCGGAAAAAAGGATCACATCGAGACTTTCCCAGCCCCTTTCTTTTACTTCTTTGGCAGAAGTCGGAAGCCATTGTAATTGATTCTCATTATTCATTCTGCAGGTATAAGCTTACAAAGATAATGTTTTTTTATACCTTTGCCACTCCATTCATATTGCCTTTCTTATTAAATTTAGTGTATTGAAGAAAATGAAGGATGTAAACATTATTAGTTTAGGTTGTTCCAAAAATTTAGTGGATACGGAATTATTACTTAAGCAGTTGGAAAAAGCTGGTTATAAGGCCTCTTTATCGGAGGAAGGGAAAGAAGCGGAAATCGTGGTGATTAACACTTGCGGTTTTATTGGGGATGCAAAGGAAGAATCCATCCATACTATACTGGAACAAATAGAGAGAAAAAAAGCGGGGAAACTTCGGAAAGTGTTGGTTATGGGATGTCTTTCCCAGCGTTATAAAGCGGATTTGGAAGCAGAGATTCCGGAAGTGGATGCATATTTCGGCAAATTTGACTGGAAGGGAATACTGGAATATTTGGGAAAACAATATGACGATTCTGTCCGAAATCAGCGCGTATTAACTACTCCTTCTCATTATGCTTATCTGAAAATTGCAGAGGGATGTAATCGTACTTGTTCTTATTGTGCTATACCGCTTATGACTGGAAAATATAAATCCCGGGAAATGGATGAAATTCTGGAAGAATGTCGTTTGCTGGTTCGGAGTGGAGTAAAAGAAATCCTAGTGATGGCACAGGATTTGACTTATTATGGAACAGATTTGTATGGAAAAAACAGATTGGCGGAACTGATTGATCGGATAGCGGATATAGAAGGATTAAAATGGATAAAATTACATTACGCTTATCCGGCGGGTTTTCCTCTGGAATTACTGGCTGTCATGCGGGAAAGGAAAAATGTATGTAAATATCTGGATATCGCTTTACAACATTGTAGTGATTCGATGCTGGAAAAGATGAGGAGGGGAATAAACAAAGAACAGACCATTCGCCTGATCCGGAAAATCCGCCAGGAAGTGCCTGGAATCTTTCTCAGGACCACTTTAATGACCGGACATCCGGGAGAAAGGGAAGAAGATTTTCGGGAATTATGTGAATTTGTACGGGAAATGAAATTTGAACGTTTGGGAGTATTTCCTTATTCTCACGAAGAAGATACATATTGTGATCGGCATTATCTGGATGATATACCGGAAAAGATAAAGAGGAAGAGAGCTGATAAAATTATGAAGATCCAGCAACAGATTGCAGAAGAGATAAACCGGAATATGTTAGATCAGACGGTGTGGGTATTAATAGACCGGGAGGAGGAGGGATATTTTATAGGGCGTACAGAATATGATTCTCCGGAAGTCGATCCAGAAGTTGTTGTCAAATCGGATAAGCCTTTACAGGTAGGAGAATTTTATAGGGTGAAAATCTGTGGTACATATGATTATGATTTGGAAGGGAAAGTAGTAAAAGAGGAAGAATGTAACTAATTTTAAATAATGGAGTATAAATTTAGATACAATGATAATAAAAACAGGAAAAATGAAAACAACAGTATTTGTGACAATGGTTCTCTTTTTTTTAGTAACCGGATGTAAAAAACAAGATCATGCGGAACTTACAGCTCAGGAATGGCAGTTAAAAGAGATGAGCGGGCTCTCTTCAAAGCCGGAGAAAATGCCTACTTTACTTTTTACGGATAGTACGGCTTTGTATGGTTTTGCTGGCTGTAACCGTTTTTTCGGAACTTATACCGTGGAAGGGAAGGATAAACTGAAGATAAAAGTAGGAGGCGTTACCATGATGTTTTGTCCGGATATGGCTGTAGAAGACCAATATTTAACGGAGTTAAAACGTATTGCTTCTTATCATATCGAGCCGAATTTACTTCAATTGAAAGATTCTGCCGGTACTATCCGGATGACTTTTATTCCGAAGGATAAAGTAAAACAGCTGGGTGTTTCAGAAGATCGTCAGGGCTGCAATGAAGCAGCAGGTTATACCTGGTCGGAAGTACGGAAAAATTGTATCCGTCTTTTTGAATCCGGCGTGCAATTGACTTCAGTAAAAGACACGGCAGAATCTTTAGCCGCTTATATTGTGTTTTCGGCGGATTCTTTACAAGCAGAAGTATTTATGCCGAATATGGACATACATCCTATCTTAGAGCGTAGAAATTTACCCAACGGGAGATATGCCTGGAATCAGGAAGATGATGATACCTTCAATATCCGGCAGGTCGGGGATAAATGGATTATTGAACAGCGGAATACTTTACTTTATCAGCAAAGCAGATAGTAAGGTTATCGCAGTTAAAAAGCGGGTATCCGGGAAATATATTCTGGAAAGGGGGAAATACTTCCCCTCGGGAAAAAGACAAATGTTTCTTAGATTAACTTCTGTTTAACGAGAGAGATCACGGGAAATCAGAGGAAATTAGTCGGAAACATTATATTGTAAACCAGAAGAATATATTTTCGGGATACCCGTTTTTTCGGATTACTTACTGACTGTGCAAGATAGAGGAATTTACTTTATTAAATATAATTTATGAACTTCTTGGATAATAAGAGGATTAAATTAATTTTGTGACAGAATATTGATAAAGAAGAATAAATTTTGTTATAAATAGAAATTCCGAAGGGCGTAAGAAACGTGGGAGGAGGTATGATATATAATTAATTAAACCATGAGACTATGAATAAAAGAGAAAAAAGTATTGAGCTATTGAACAGAGCTGTAAATGATGAATTACTGGCTGTACATCAGTATATGTATTTCCATTTTGTATGTGACGATTTAGGATATGATTTGCTTTCCGGACTTTTTCGCCGGACAGCTATCCAGGAAATGATGCATGTAGAGCAATTATCGGAGCGTATCCTTTTTTTGAAAGGGGAAGTAGAGATGCAGGTGGCAGGTGAGGTGAAAAAAATTCATGATGCAAGGGAAATGTTAGAGTTGGCGGTAAAAATGGAAATTCAAAGTGTAGACGATTATAATAAGTGGGCCAATGAATGTGCTGCAGCTTCAGATTCTGTTTCTAAAAAATTATTTGAAGCTTTGACAGCAGAGGAAGAAGTTCATCAGGATCAATTTGATACGGAAATGGAAAATTTGCAAAAATTCGGCGATCATTATCTGGCCTTGCAGTCGGTAGAGCGGAGCAAAAGTGTTGCTATCGGAACGCCTGCTGCTGAGTAAAAAAATTTAAATATATTAATTTAAAATATATCGGTTATGCAGAACAATTTATTTTGGATTGTACCGGTTTGTTCTTTAATTGCCTTGTTTTTTGCCTGGTTGTTTTTCCGTGGCATGATGAAGGAATCGGAAGGTACAGATACCATGAAGCGTATAGCTTCTCATGTGCGCAAAGGGGCAATGGCGTACTTAAGGCAGCAATATAAAATTGTAGGGATCGTCTTTTTGATCCTTTGTATCTTCTTTGCATGGATGGCCTATGGACCGGGTTTGCAAAACGAATGGGTCTGGTTTGCATTTTTAACGGGAGGTTTTTTCTCCGGTTTAGCCGGGTTTATCGGGATGAAAACGGCTACTTACGCTTCTGCCCGTACGGCGAATGCTGCCCGTAGAAGTATGAACGACGGATTAAAAATAGCTTTTCGGTCCGGAGCGGTAATGGGATTGGTTGTAGTAGGTTTAGCTTTGTTGGACATTTCCCTTTGGTGGTTAGTGTTGGATTATTTTGTGGAGGAAGCGGATGCGAGTCAGAAAGCGATTATGATTACAACGACTATGCTTACATTCGGGATGGGGGCTTCTACTCAGGCTTTATTTGCTCGTGTCGGAGGTGGAATATTTACAAAAGCTGCTGACGTAGGGGCTGATTTAGTAGGGAAAGTAGAAGCCGGTATACCGGAAGATGATCCGAGAAATCCGGCTACCATTGCAGACAATGTAGGTGACAATGTCGGAGATGTGGCTGGAATGGGAGCTGACTTGTATGAATCTTACTGTGGTTCTGTGTTGGCAACTGCAGCTTTGGGAGCGGCAGCTTATGCGGCTTTTCCGGATCAACAATTCAATGCGATTTTAGCTCCGATGTTGATTGCTGCTTTTGGAGTAATTCTTTCTTTATTCGGGATATTTTTAGTAAAAACGAAAGAAGGAGCTTCTCAACTACAATTATTGCGGGCTTTGGATAGAGGAATTAATGCCAGTTCCCTATTGATTATCGGAGCTAGTTTTTTGGTCATTTATTTATTAGGATTAAGCTATTGGATTTGTGGGTCTGTTATTGTGGGTTTGTTGACAGGAATCGTAATCGGTAAGGCAACCGAACATTATACTTCTCATGCTTACAAACCGACGCAAGATATAGCCAAGAGTTCAGAAACGGGTCCTGCTACTGTTATTATTAAAGGGATAGGGACGGGAATGATTTCTACAGCGATTCCGGTAATAACCATTGTAATCGGAATTATTCTGGCTTACATTTTTGCTGCCAGATTTAATATGGCAAATATGTCAATGGGATTATACGGTGTAGGAATTGCTGCTGTCGGGATGCTTTCCACCTTGGGAATCACGTTAGCTACGGATGCTTATGGACCTATTGCTGATAATGCCGGGGGGAATGCAGAAATGAGTGAGCTGGGAAAAGAAGTGCGTCAACGGACAGACGCTTTGGATGCTTTGGGAAATACGACAGCGGCTACCGGTAAAGGTTTTGCTATCGGTTCGGCGGCTCTGACCGGTTTGGCTCTTTTAGCATCTTACATCGAGGAAATTAAAATAGGTTTAGTACGTTTAGGAGAGACAACTTTAACTATAGGAGGAGATATCATACAGACAACTTCTGCTACTTTAAAGGATATGATGACCTATTATGATGTCAATTTAATGAATCCTAAAGTTTTAGCGGGAGTATTTATCGGTTCTATGATGGCCTTTTTGTTTTGTGGACTGACAATGAATGCCGTCGGCCGTGCGGCTCAGAAAATGGTGAACGAAGTGAGACGGCAATTCCGGGAAATCAAAGGAATAATGGAAGGCAAGGCTGAGCCGGATTATGCCCGTTGTGTAGAGATTTCTACCCGTGGAGCTCAAAAAGAGATGTTATTCCCTTCCTTGTTAGCTATCGTCATTCCGATCGTAGTCGGTTTAATTTTCGGAGTGGCTGGTGTAATGGGCTTGTTGGCTGGCGGATTAGGTTCCGGTTTTGTATTGGCTATTTTTATGGCGAATTCCGGTGGGGCGTGGGATAATGCCAAAAAATATGTGGAAGAAGGAAATTTAGGAGGAAAAGGGTCGGAATGTCATAAAGCTACCGTAATCGGAGATACAGTCGGAGATCCTTTTAAAGATACTTCCGGTCCGAGTTTGAATATTCTGATCAAACTGATGAGTATGGTTGCTATTGTTATGGCAGGTGTTACTTGTACAATTAGTCTGATTCACTAATCAAAGGCGGGTATTAGACATATTTATTCAAAAAGAGGTTGTCCAAAAACAAAATTACGACCTTGCCGGACAACCTCCTTTTTATTTTAAAACTTTTCCCCAAGAAGAATACATTCTTTTTTTACTTCTTTTTTTAACTTTTCAGTAGCCTTTCTAGAGAAAGCATCCCTTATAATCTATCAGACCGGTCAAAGATAAAAGCCCAAACAAAATCTCTTGTTGATGAAAGAGAAAAGAAAAAATACCCGATTGTATATCTAATTATTTATTATCCAGAGGGACGGACCTTTTTTGCTAAAACAGTAAACACTCAGATAATCCCTCTTCCTCTAAATTTTTTAGGCCTCTAGAAATTACACATTAGGGACGTGCCCTACTGTGTAAAACGGCAGTAAATCTGATCGGACCTGCTTATTAATTTTATAATAATTAATACTTTATAACAAACTACCTTACTCCAAATTTTATTGATTATCAGACAATTATAAGAAAAAACAAAAGGAATATTCCTTTGTAATTAGTTGATGAAGAATTAGTTGTGATTTTAAAAAAGGATCGATTAAATAAGTCGGCATTTAAATTTTCAGCAACAAAATTAAACAATAATTTGTAGTTTCAAAAACTTTATTCTCATAATGTTAAAATAATTTTCTAAAAGAATAAATTATATACATAATTCCTATTTAATCGATCGTTTATGTTGGATATAAACATATATGTTAATTAAATATCATCGAAATTATGATCATAGATGCTGTAATTTCGAATTCAAGAATATAAAAGTATACAATTCCTTATTTAGTAACAATAAAAAACAGAAATGATGAAAAGACTGGTGTTATTTACAATTTGTTTATGTTGGGTTATAGGTGGTTTTGCTCAGGAAAAAGAGGTTTTATTAGTGGATTATTTTTCTTATACTTCTAAGATTGGAAGTTCCTATCCCGAACAACTTCGGAATGCTATTATTGGTGGAATTGCTGAGACCGGACGTTTGTCTGTTGTGGATGTAGATGCAGAAGCTAATTTAAAAATAGAGGCAGAGAGACGTTCTTCCGAAGGGGCCATGGCGGATGAGACGGCTCGTACGGCTCAGATGAAGACGATGGGGGCAAATTATTTATTGACGGCTCATGTAGCAAATATGGATGCGGTTCGAAAAACCTTGGATAACGGTAGTGTATATTACGACGGTATTATTTCATTCACGGTAAAAGTAACCAATATAGCGGATGGATCCATTAAAGTAAGTAAGCAATTTGATTATTCGGGATTGAATGCCAAGACAGGAGATAGCCGGGAAGCTGCTATTACAGCCACTTTGGGTTATATCAAGACATCTATGCAGAAGTTTGTAAATGATCATTTTAAATTAGAATCTACCATTGTGACCATAGAGCAATCAGATAAGAAGAAAGGGGCCTTAACCGTATATGTAAATTGTGGTTCTGCTGTAGGCATACAAAAAGGGCAGTTATTTGATGTAAAAGTGGAAAAAGACGTGGCCGGTAAGAAAATTTTAACCAATATCGGAACGTTAAAAGCGGATGAAGTACAAAGCGAGGATATGACTCTGTGTAAGGTAACAAAGGGAGGAAAAGAAATCTTAGAAGCCAACCAGGAAGGTCGGAAATTAATTGTCATTTCTGGAAAACAAGCAGGCGGATTATGGAAGACAATGGGAACCGTATTAAAATAAAAGGAGAAAAAGTGATGTGACAGAAAAGAAATAAGTTTCCTTATCTGTATAAAGAGACTGCTTAAAAGAGTATTTTAGGCAGTCTTCTGTGTCTTTATAAGAAGAATATGCAAAAAGGAAAGCAATAATTGAATTATTTTTATGAACAAGAGTATAATAATTACGGTGTTGTGTATTCTGCTCTCTGAAATTACCCGAATCCCATTATATTCAAGTAGCATAAAAATTATTAGAAAAAGACTGTCTACTGTATTGTTTGCGGGGGATATCCTTGGATCAAATGCATATAAGCCATTGATGTCATTCAGCATCAGGAGCAATTCCGGAGCCGAAACTTCACTGGCTAAAGAATTGTGGTGGAATTATTTTCGATCAGTTACCCATAAATAATAAAGTGGAGGATGGTAATTATAGAGAGGTAAATGATTTCCTTTAGATAATTTTATCTATCTCAACTCTCAAAAATAAATTATGAGAAAAATAGAGGAGAATACTCTATATCTAGCAATTATTCGATCAATAGAGGAATGAAAGTCTTGTTTTAAAGAAGCAGTAAGGGATGGGATGATAAGAGGAACCCTCAGATAGGTATAAATATTGAAAAAATATTATACATTTGTGTATTATTCTTTTAAATTTTAGAAAAAAATTTATTGATAGGTTGTCACAAAAAGCGGAAAAAGTCATACTATATTAAAAAGGATTTCAATTCTAATAACTAAAACTAAGATGCGGAAGCCGAAAAGCTTAAGAGTAGGCGACTAATATAAAACATAAACTGATAATATGAAAAAGATTTATTTTATTCTAGGATTGTCTGCTATTTTGGCAGCTGGTTGTGGTGGACAGAAACAATTAGTGAAACCTCAGGAAGACGTAGAAGTAGTCGTACCTTGTTCCGGACCGGAATATATGACGAGTGGAGAATATTTCAGGGCATCGGCAATGGGCTTATCTACGGATATGATGATGGCTAAAAAGAAAGCGTTAGCTGAAGCCCGGGCTGAATTGGCTACGGCTATGAACAGTACGATGAAACGGGTTATCGATAATTACGGTTCTTCCTATCAGGTCGGAGAGCAGGAAGAAGCAAAGAGCCGTTTTCAAGATTTAGCCCGTACTGTTGTATCAGAAAAATTAAGCGGAACGCGTACTTTGTGTGAGAAAACGATGAAATCTCCTGATGGAAAGTATAAAGTATACGTAGCCATTGAGCTTGCCGGAAATGAAATTATGAATGCAATGAACAATCGCATTGCGAATGACGATAAATTAAAAGTCGACTACGAGTACGAAAAATTCAAAAAAGTATTCGATGAAGAGATGGAAAATCTGGCTAAAGAACAGTAAAAATAAATCTGAAACCAATCCGGAAACTCCTGTTTCTTTATGGAGTTTCAGAAAAGGAGTTATTTCTGTGGAAGAGGAATCTTTTCTCTCCGAGAGGGGGAAGAGAAGAGTGGAGTTTCCGGATTATTTTTTTCTAGAGAGCAAGGGATTGCTTCTTATCTTATTTTGTTTTATTTTTTTATTACCCGTTTGGGGGCAGTCGGAGGGTACTTATGTCAAAACCTATGAGTGGAGGAGTGGGTGCCGGGATACCTTACCTTTTTGGGTATTTGAACCGAAGGGGGAAAGATTTATAGGGGTATCTGATCCTTGTCTCCAGCCTGAAATTGCAAAGGAGCAAGCGATACAGCGGGCATTATTTATGTACGGATTGCAGCAAGGAGTAGAGATAAAAGTAATATTCGACTATCTGACTGCTGTAAAAAGACGGTTTTCTTTTGATCGGGAGTACAGTAAAATGCTGGTGTTGGCTACTTGTACATTTCATTCCGATTCTTTGTATTATGAGATTGTTGACGAGTATACTTCCCGTTTTGGAGAAGTATTTGTGACGATTACTGTTAGCAAAGGCGAGAAAAGAGGAATCCGTTTTTCGGCTTCGGCAGAATTTATGATAGTTGAAAATAAGGAATTGAAGGAAGAGCGGGAAATGAAACTGTTTTTGGATTTTGCTGCGGAAGGGTTTGAAAAGATAAAGGCGACTACTTATTCATGTAAAGGAAATCGGAATTACCGTCAGATTCTCACAACAATTAATGATAGCTCCCAGCTTATTCCCTATGGGAGATATTGGTACAAGGACGATGGATATACCGGTGAATACACGGGAAATGCCTGTAAGATGACGGATTCTTTTTGGGGGGCTTTTACCGAGACGTTGTTAAATGAAATAACGTTATATACCTTTCCTACGGTTTATTTGAAGAAAATGAGTGAGAGTTTCCAGGATATGCAGCGGGAACTAAAGCGGGAATTGATAAAAGAAAAAGTGAGTATCCGATTGGGAAATATGGGAATTCAGGGAAATTTACTTCAGGCGGGTTGGCATATAAAAATAAAGAATTGAGAATACTTATTTTATTGTTCGTGAAATTCGGAAAAAGATGAAAAAATTAGTAATACTGTTGACTTTCGTTTCGGGGGCCTTGTCTTTGTTTGCCCAGGGAAATCTGAAAGATGAATTTGAACAATTTAAAAAACAAAGGGCACAGGAGTATCACAATTATATAAGTGAAAGGAATAGGGAGTTTGCTGATTTTTTAAAACGGGAGTGGCAGCAGTTTGAAAGCTTTAAGGGGGAATCCCTTCCAGAGGAACCGAAACCGAAACGCCCGCCTTTTGTTCCAGACACTAATCTTCGTCCTATTACAGGTCCCGTAATAGATAATCCTTTACCTGCTTTGCCTGAAATCAAACCGGTTGTTGTGAGGCCGGGCAAACCCAGTGTTTTACCTGAAAAATTGACATTTTCATTCTACGGTGTTACTTTAGAGATACCCTTTTCGGCCAAAATGAAAATCGGAGGAGAAGGGTATTCAGAAGAGCAGATTGCTGCATATTGGGAAAAAATGAGTGCAACACCTTACGAAGACTTTTTGAACGTACTACAGGAGCAAGCCCAGGCGTTTGGGTTAAACGACTGGGGAGTATATCGTTTGGTAGAAGCTGTTGCACAAAAATTGTTTGAGAATGAAAATGATCGTATATTGTTTTGTTTCTTTTTGCTTCGTCAACAGGGATTAGACGTAAAGATCGGACGTTCTCAGGATAAATTATGTTTATTAATGGCTTTTTCTACGAAGATATACGAGTTATCTTATTTTACATTAGACGGTAAAAAATATTATTATATTGGAAAAGACAAACTTGACAGGCTCTATACTTATGGGAAAAATGCAACTGACAAGGGATTAAAAGAAGTAGATCTCAATCTTTCGCTTCCTTTGAATATTGGAGATGCCTGGAAGATGAGAGAGCTAAAATTGAAAAAATTTCCCGACATGCAGATGGCTCTGCCTTACAATACAGCCAATATTGCTTTTTACAGTGATATGCCTCTGACAGATCTTCCTGTTTATTTTGCGACGGCTCTGCCTCAAAAGACGGAGGAGTATATCGTGAAATATTTCGGGGATATTCGCACGAAATGTTCTTTACCGGAATTTGTAGGTATTTTATTGAATTTTGTTCAAACTTCTTTTGACTATCAGACGGATGAAGAGCAGTTCGGAAGAGAAAAATATTTTTATCCGGAAGAAATTTTAGCTTATCCTTTTTGTGATTGTGAAGACAGAGCTGCTTTTTTTGCGCGTTTGGTTCGGAATTTAACGGGTTTAGAGGTCGTGGGTTTGGATTATCCGGGGCATATTGCAACTGCCGTCTGTTTCGGAGATGTTGCTGTAGAGGGGGACGCATTTACTTACAAGGGGCATCGTTATGTCGTATGTGATCCTACCTATATAAATGCTTCTGTCGGTATGGAGATGCCTCAATATAAAGGGACGATGCCGGGAATAATTGAGTTTAAGGATGAGGTACGTTGAGACGGAAAGAGCCGAAGAACCGGAATAAGGGAGAGAAAAGCTAATAACCGGGGGTATACGACCATTTCTGAGGAATTTTTACCAAGCGGATACAGGATCCGGAGAGTAGAAATTCCTCAGATTTTTTATGGATGAAAAGTGGAAAGAAACCTGCCTTTATCTTAGAGAAACTAACTAAAAGAACGGCTTGAAAAAAAGGGCTTGTCCCAACCTTTTTAAGGTGGATTTTGTGCTTCGAAAAACTGTTTTTTCGGGGAAAAATGATTATATTTGTATGTTTTTGGAAAAACGGTTTTAAAATCACGAAGAAAATAATTAATCTAATTATATGAGCGAAGAAGAAAAAGTGAAATTGGAACAGGAAGAATATTCTGCGGATAGCATTCAGGTATTGGAAGGTTTGGAAGCCGTAAGAAAACGTCCTTCTATGTACATTGGAGATGTAAATACCGATGGTTTGCATCATTTGGTATATGAGGTGGTGGATAACTCTATTGATGAGGCGTTGGCGGGCTATTGTAATCACATACAGGTATGTATTAATGAGGATAATTCCATTACTGTCCGGGATAATGGGCGTGGAATACCGACAGCTCAGCATGCTAAAGAAAATAAATCTGCTTTGGAGGTTGTGCTGACCGTATTACATGCCGGAGGAAAATTTAACAAAGATTCTTATAAAGTATCCGGAGGATTGCACGGAGTTGGTGTTTCCTGTGTGAATGCTCTTTCAGATAAACTGGTAGCAGAAATTTATCGGGAAGGAAAAATTTGGCGGCAAGAATTTTGTAAAGGATGTCCCCAAGGGGATGTCGAGATTATCGGAGAAACCGACCGTACTGGAACGACCATTACCTTTAAGCCGGATGCTTCGATCTTTTATGTAACAGAATTCAAGTACGACACACTGGCGACCCGTTTACGTGAATTGGCCTATTTGAATAAGGGGATCCGTTTATCGTTGACCGATAAGAGGGAAGTAGACCCGGAGACAAATCAGCCCCGGCATGAAGTATTTTATTCTGAATATGGTTTAAAAGAATTTGTAGAATTTATCGATGCCAGTCGGGAGAAATTAATCGAGAACACAATTGATATCAATACGGAAAAGAATGGAATTCCGATAGAGGTGGCTTTACATTATAATACTTCTTTTACGGAAAATGTTTTTTCCTATGTAAACAACATCAATACGAAAGAAGGAGGTACTCATTTAGCCGGTTTCCGCCGGGGGTTGACTCAGACGTTGAAGAATTATGCGGATACGACCGGTATGTTATCCAAATTGAAATTTGACATCAGTGGGGATGATTTTCGGGAAGGTTTAACTGCTGTTATTTCTGTAAAGGTTCAAGAGCCTCAGTTTGAAGGGCAGACTAAAACAAAATTAGGTAATACTGAAGTTGGAGCAGCTGTTTCTCAGGCGGTTAGTGCTGCATTAGCTAATTATTTGGAAGAGCATCCCAAAGATGCCAAAGCGATTGTCGACAAGGTGATATTGGCAGCGACAGCCCGGCACGCGGCTCGTAAGGCCAGGGATTTAGTACAGCGTAAATCTGTCCTTTCCGGCTCTGGCTTACCTGGGAAATTAGCTGATTGTGCGGATAATGATCCGGCTAATTGTGAAATATTCTTGGTCGAGGGAGATTCCGCAGGTGGTTCTGCTAAACAGGGACGGGATCGTCAGTTCCAGGCTATTTTACCGTTGAGAGGAAAAATTCTCAATGTAGAGAAAGCTATGCGTCACCGGGTATATGAAAGTGATGAAATTGTAATGATTTTTAAAGCTTTAGGCATTACTCCCGGAACGGAAGAAGATAGTATGGGGGTCAATCTGGATAAGATACGTTATCATAAAATCATCATAATGTCGGATGCCGATGTGGATGGGGCCCATATTGCAACTTTGATTATGACCTTATTTTTCCGTCATATGAAGTCGGTTATCGAGCAGGGGTATTTATATATTGCCACGCCGCCTTTGTATCTGGTAAAGAAAGGAAAAGAGCAAAGATATTGTTGGAATGAGGAGGAACGGCTGCGTTTGATTCAAGAGTGGGGCGGAGGAAAAGAAAGTAGTTTGCATATTCAGCGCTACAAAGGTTTGGGAGAAATGAATCCGGAACAATTGTGGGAGACGACGATGGCACCAGAGGGGCGGACTTTGCGGCAGGTATCTATTGAGAATGCGGCAGAAGCGGACCGGATTTTTTCTATGTTGATGGGGGATGATGTTCCGCCCAGAAGACAGTTTATAGAACAGAATGCTACTTACGCCACTATTGATACCTAAATTTTACTATATTTTGAGTTTGCCAGATCAGGCAGACTCAAAATTATAATTTATCTCCGAATGAATATTTGCGTTTTTTGTGCTTCTTCCGATCTATTGGCTCCTGTATTTTATGAACAGGCCCGTTTGTTGGGAGAAGAAATTGCCCGGCATTCGTGTGAAGTGGTATATGGAGGGACAAACTGTGGATTGATGAGAGAAGTGGCGCAGGCTGCTTTAAGAGCGGGAGGGAAGGTAAAGGGGATTATTCCTGCTTGCATACAGGAAAAAGGAATAGCTGCTACAGGATTAACCGAGTTGGTCATTACATCGGATATGAAAGAAAGAAAACAGAAAATGCGGGAGACTGCAGATGCTTTTCTGGCTATGCCTGGAGGATGGGGAACTTTGGAGGAAATTACGGAAGTCATCACGTTGAAGCAATTGGGAATACATAATAAACCAGTGATATTTTTGAATATCGAGGGGTTTTATGATTCCTTCTTTTCTTTTATCCAGGAATCTACACGGGGAGGGTTTATTGCTCCGGTTTATGAAAAATTGTATAAAATTGCCAGGACTGTTCCGGAGGTTTTTCCTTATCTGAAGGAGGAAAAAGATTTGTGTATAGATTCAAAATATTGAATCAAATTTATTTTGAAATAAATTTTTTTTAATATCTTTACCTCGATAACAGTAAAGATTGTTGCATGTGGTCGAGTATGTGCAATGCACATTTAAAAATAACCCTTGTAGAGATTACAATGGAATTTTGAATTAGTTTTAGTTTAGTTTAGTCAAAGGGGGATGTAAATCCCCCTTTGTTATTCCATTAAACCTCTTCCTGTTTTCCGGATTTGTTGGTTTTCTTTTAATTGGGCAACAGCTTTATCCAATACGCCATTGACAAAGGAACCGCTTTTAGGAGAACTATAAGCTTTTGTAATTTCGATATACTCGTCCAGCGTAACCTTAATTGGAATAGCGGGGAAATGTTTTAATTCGGACAAAGCCAGGGACATGATTAATTTATCCATATCGGATATACGTTCAATTTCCCAGTTCAGAATATATTTATCGATGATTTTAATGTTCTCGTCTTGTTCCAGAATCGTTTTACGCAGCAATGTTTTAGCAAAATCCAGGTCTTCTGCTTCATTGTAAATAGCGTAAAAGATATTATCCTCTTCCGTATTCCCTTCTTTGAGATTTTTCAGGGTTTTATACACCACCCCTAACACCAGTTCAAAGTCATCATTCCAATAAATATTGATATCTTCCAGCGTTTGAAAAAAAATATCATTTTGGGTGATAATTTCCGTAAAAATATCCAGTATAAAACGTTTGTGATCTTCAAAGTTCACTTCTTTCCGGTCCATATATTCTTTATAAATCGGATGTTCCATGATCCTTTGATAAAGAAATTGGATTAATTCTAGATTATCATTCCAACTAATGGGATGATTGAGTAGATAGGATTTGAATTTTCTATTTCCGGACAACATCGAAAAAACCGGATTGTCGATAAAGCGGGTATTGGGATGCAGATCGGCTTCTGTAGTAAAATGTTTATTTTTAGCTGCATCTATTTTTAAAAAAGCTTTATGCCGGAGTTCTGTCAATAGCAGAAGAATCTGATAATAAAGGTCCGTACTTTTTTCTATACTTTTCAATAAGTCCCGTTCGGTTTCTGCTTGTGATACCCCTTCTTTTTTTGAATAAGCGTAAAGAAGTTGTAATACTTTAATCCGGATTAATCTTCTGCTTGTCATTTTTATGAAGAACTATTTATTTATTTTGACGCCGCAAAAGTAGTAAATTAATTGAAAAGCAGGAATTGAAAATTGAAAATTATATCTTTGCAAAGAATATGGGAAAGATCGGGAGTGTATACATTCCTGAATTAAGAGGAATTGGAAAAGGGGAGAATCGGGGAAGGAAGATGAAACAGGCATACGAATTTGACGAAAACATTATGATAGAAAGCATCGGTATATATAATTATGCATTAATTGAGCAGACCGAAATAGAAATGCAATCGGGTCTATCTGTGATTACAGGGGAGACTGGCGCGGGAAAATCCATTTTATTGGGGGCGATTGGATTGACATTAGGTCAACGTGCGGATGTTTCGGTATTGATGAATAAAGCGAAGAAATGTATTGTCGAAATCCTATACAACATAAAGGGATATTCTTTAGCCGATTGGTTTCAGGAGAATGAACTGGATTACTCAGAAAGTGTGGTGGTTCGGAGAGAAATTACTGCAGAGGGAAGATCCCGGGGATTTATCAACGATACGCCTGTGAGTAACAAAATACTGAAAGAATTCGGAGATTACCTTGTCGACATTCATTCTCAGCATCAATCTTTGTTATTGGGTCAACCGGAATATCAGATCGATATATTGGATGCGTTTTGTGGGAATACGGAGGAAGTTGCGGTCTATCGGAAATATTATGAAGATCGTCGTGCCGGATTACGTGAGTTGAAGGAATTGAAGGGAAAGGCTGTTGAAGCAGCAAAGGAAGAAGAATATTTGAAATATCGTTTAAGCCAGCTCGAAAGTGCCAAATTGAAAAAAGGAGAGAAAGAAGAATTGGAGGAAGAATTGGCTTTGCTGACAAATGCTGAAACGATTAAAACCGGATTCAGTCAATTGACGTATCAATTGAGAGATACCGAAAATAATGCTGTTCTCTCGGTTTTGAAAAATTGCAAACATATTTTTGCTTCCTTACGTTCGGTTGTAAAAGAAGCTACCGAATATGAAGATCGTTTGAATTCTGTTATTTTGGAATTAGGGGATTTGGCGGAGGAAGCGGAAAAAAGAGCCGAAAATACAGCATTCAGTCCGGAACGTATAGAACTGATAAATGCCCGTTTGAATGTGATATATGATCTTTTATTTAAGTATAAGGTGGAAACAGTAGAGGAGTTGATTCAGATAAAAGGGCAGATATCTGCACAATTATCTGGAATACAGGAATATACAGATAAAATTGAACAATTGGAAAAGAAAATAGAAGGGATTGAAAGCCACCTGCAAAAAGCGGCAGCACATTTACATGCTGCAAGAGTAGCTGCTCAGCTTCCGCTTTGTAAAGAAATGGAATGTTTATTACAGGATTTGGGAATTAAGCATGCCAGATTTGAGGTGGCTATACGGGAAGCGGAGGAATTTCTGGGAAATGGGAAGGACGAGGTAAGCTTTCTTTTTGCCGCCAATAAAAATCAACAGCCTGGAGAAATTGCGAAAGTGGCTTCGGGAGGAGAAATTTCCCGGGTGATGCTTTCTTTGAAATATGTATTATCAAAAACCCGGCAACTTCCTGTAATTGTTTTTGATGAAATAGATACGGGTTTATCGGGAGAAATTGCCCATAGAATGGCTCAAATGATGCAGGAGATGGCTCAGCGTATGCAAGTGATCTGTATTTCTCATTTACCTCAAATTGCTGCTGCTGGAAAAGACCATTTTAAAGTATATAAAGAAGATAATCCAGTAAATACGATTTCCAGAATTCGAAAATTATCTCCTTCAGAGCGAGTGAACGAAATTGCCGGAATGATCAGTGGAAGTGAAATTACCCCGGCAGCACTGGAAACAGCGAGAAATCTACTAAAATTTGAAAATAAGTAAACAAAGAGTATGGCATACAATTTATTGAAAGGGAAAAAAGGAATTATATTTGGGGCATTGAATGAGATGTCGATTGCCTGGAAAGTTGCAGAGAAATGTTTGGAGGAAGGAGCTCAGATTGTATTGACGAATACACCTCTCTCCATACGGATGGGGAAAGTGGAAGCTTTTGCTGAGAAAAATCATATTCCCCTTATTCCTGCGGATGCAACGAATGTCGAGGATCTGAATCATCTTTTAGAAGAATCGATGCGGCATTTTGGCGGAAAGATCGATTTTATCCTGCATTCAGTGGCAATGTCCTTGAATGTCAGAAAAAAGCGGTCCTATGACGATTTGGATTATGATTTTTTGCAGAAAACCCTTGATATTTCTGCTATTTCGTTTCATAAAGTATTACAATGTGCTAAAAAACTGGATGCTATAAATGAGTGGGGTTCTGTCGTTGCTTTGTCTTATGTGGCAGCTCAGCGTACGATGTATGAATATAATGATATGGCTGATGCAAAAGCGATGTTGGAATCTATTGCCCGCAGTTTTGGTTACATTTATGGAAGAGAGAAAAAGATCAGGATCAATACCATTTCCCAATCTCCGACGATGACTACAGCCGGAAGCGGAATTAAAGGTTTCGATTCTCTGGTGGATTTTGCCGATCGTATGTCTCCGCTGGGAAATGCTACGGCGGAGGAATGTGCAGGTTACTGTATTTGTTTATTTTCCGATCTGACACGAAAAATTACCATGCAGAATTTATATCATGATGGTGGTTTTTCCAGCATGGGGATGAGTTATAGAGCCATGCATCAGTACAATAAAAGCTTCGATACGGAAAAAGACTAAATACATCTGAACATTTTGAACATTAAAACAAAAGCGATGTCTTATCTTTTTTTTGATACGGAGACCACCGGTTTGCCTTTGCGTTGGAATGCTCCGATAACAGATGTTGCTAACTGGCCGCGATTGGTACAGTTAGCGTGGATAGTATACGATACAGAAAAACATATAATAAGTAAACGGAATGCTATTATCCGGCCGGAAGGTTACACCATTCCGGTAGAAGCGGCCCGTATACACGGTATCACAACGCAGGTAGCATTGGAAAAAGGAGAATCCCTACAGGAGGTTTTAGAAGAGTTTTCAGCGGAAATAGATAAAGCTCAGGTGCTTGTCGGGCATAATATCAGTTTTGATGAATGTATTGTTGGGGCTGAATTTGAACGCTTACGTATGATGACTTCTTTATTTTTAAAGCCTAAATATTGTACGATGAAAAGTTCGGTGGATTATTGCAAGTTGCCCGGAAAAAAAGGATTTAAAGCACCGAAGCTTTCGGAACTACATCGGATTTTATTTGGAACAGGCTTTGAAGATGCCCATAATGCATTGGCCGATGTAGAGGCCACAGCTAAATGTTTTTGGAAATTAAAAGAATTGGGAATAATCAAATCTTAAGGATCTCAACTTGTTTATCAACAGTGTTGTTGATTTCTTTTTGATAAAACGGAGTCGTCTTAGGATTTCGTTTGAGTCTATTGTTATACCTTTGTGGGAGCTAAGAAAACGTTTTTGTAATAAAATTATGGCAAAAAAAAACGAGAATACAAAAAATAATTATAGGGATTTACCTTCTGAGTACGGAAAAATGCCTCCGCAGGCGGTAGATTTAGAGGAGGCTGTATTGGGCGCTCTGATGTTGGAAAAGGATGCTTTTGCCATTGTAGGGGATTTACTGAAGCCGGAATGTTTTTACAAGGATGCACATCAACGGATTTTTAAAGCCATCCATCAGTTATTTATCAATGATGAACCTGTGGATTTGCTGACGGTAAGTGAAAAATTGAAGAGTAACGGAGAGTTGGAGCAAGTGGGAGGTTATTATTATCTCTCTCAGTTGACTTCACGAGTGGCTTCGGCTGCACATATTGAATTTCACGCCAGGATAATTGTGCAAAAGTATATACAGCGGAAACTGATCGGTGTTTGTACAGAGTTGCAGGATATGGCGTATGATGAGGCGACAGATGTAGCGGATTTGGTTGATAAGGCTCAGAAGGCTGTGTTTGATATAGCAGACGGTAATATTCGCAAGGATACAACGGAGATAGCTCCCCTTATAGAAGACGCTATCCGGGGAATAGAAGCTGCAGCAAAACGACCGGACGGGATCAGCGGTATTCCTTCTGGTTTTACGGCATTGGATGAAGTTACTTCCGGTTGGCAAAACTCTGATTTGGTAATCATTGCTGCCCGTCCGGCTATGGGAAAGACGGCGTTTGTACTTTCAATGGCCCGGAATATGGCTGTGTCGTATAAACAACCGATAGCTGTTTTTTCTTTGGAAATGTCTTCCATACAATTGGTCAATCGTCTGATTGCCAGCGAGACAGAATTGGGCTCCGAAAAAATAAAAAATGGGCGTCTGACGGAGGATGAATGGAAACATCTGCACAGTAAAATTAAAACGTTGATAACTGCTCCCATATATGTAGATGATACTCCGGCTCTGTCTATTTTTGAATTACGGGCAAAATGCAGGAGATTGAAGCAAAAATACGACGTCAAAGTCATCATTATCGATTATCTTCAGCTGATGACAGCAGGTGCAGACATGAGGGGAAACCGGGAGCAGGAAGTCAGCATGATTTCCCGGCAATTGAAGATTATTGCTAAAGAATTGAATGTACCGGTCATTGCCCTTTCCCAGCTTAATCGTGGTGTAGAATTGCGAACGGGGGATGCTAAAAAACCGATGTTATCCGATCTGCGGGAATCCGGAGCGATTGAACAGGATGCTGATATGGTATTGTTTATCCATCGTCCTGAAAAATACGGTATCATGACAGATGCGCAGGGCAATAGCCTAAAAGGTATAGCAGATATTATTATTGCCAAGCATCGTAACGGAGCTGTGGGAGAAATACAATTGCGTTTCAGAAGCGAACTGACGCAATTCTGTGATCTGGAAATGGCGACTCCTTTTCATTCGGATACGACAACCGGGGAATTGGTAACCCGCACCTATAGTTCCAAATTGAATGACGAACCAGTCCCTTCTTTGGATTCCGGTTTTGAGGAAGGAGGAAAATCATTTGAATCTGGAATTATTCCGGGGGAAGCTCCGTTTTAACAAGATTGTCTGTATAAAGAATTTAAATATACTGTTCTATGCGTGCAAAGATTTGGTTTTTAGTGAAATACTATTTGTTTTGGATCGTATTATCTATCCTTGCAAAAGTCATTTTTTTGCTTTATGAAAAAGGAGATGCTCTACAGGTTACGGATTATTTTCAAATCTTTTACCGGGGACTACAGCTGGATTTTTCATTGGGAGGATACATTATGATGTTAGCCTGCCTGATTACGGCATTTACTCCCTTCGTTCGGGAATCCATCATTAAGAGCTGTTTTGCCGTATTGACATTTATACTATTGATCTTGTTTTGGACAGTGGTAGTGGTAGATCTGGAACTTTTTAAAAATTGGGGATATCATATCGATTCCACTCCTTTATTGTATATAAAGACTCCGAAGGAAGCTTTGGCGTCTTTGCCGAATGGGTGGATTATAGGATTGCTATTGTTTTTAGTTGTTCTGATTGCAGGCAGTTATTACTTGTATTACCGTTTTATTTCCCGGCCTTATCATTATAAATCCGGTTCATGGGGACAAGTCCCTCTCTTTTTAATCTTGAGCGCCTTGATGATTATTCCGGTACGGGGAGGCTTTAACGTAGCCCCGATGAATACAAGCTTTGTCTTTTTCCATAAAACCAGTATGTTTGCCAATCAAGCGGCCATCAATCCGGTATGGAATTTTATTTACGAAGTGCTTCACATGAATAAGGGACAAAAAAAATTCGAATATATGCCGACCGGGAAAGCGCACGAAATCGTGGATACTTTGATCCGGCAAGAAGGTGCGTATAAGCAGATCTTAAAGAATCCCCGCCCCAATATTGTCCTTCTCTTATTGGAGAGTTTTACTGCAAATGCAATAGAAGCTTTGGGAGGAGAACCGGGGGTAACCCCGCATCTGAATCAGTTGGCAAAAGAAGGTATACTTTTTTCCCATATTTACGCTGTCGGGAATCGATCTGACCGGGGAATGGCAGGGGTGATCAGTGCTTATCCTTCTCACCCGAATTTTTCTTTATTGAAATACCCGAACAAGACGGCTGCCCGCCCTCGTTTTTCGAAAGATCTGGAAGCCAATGGTTATCATACGCGTTTTTATTATGCGGGAGATATCAATTTTGGAGGGTTCCGTTCGTATGTTACGATGAGTTTTCAGGAGATGGTGACAGAAGATGATTTCTCTGGAAAAGCTCAGGAAGAACGATTTAAATGGGGAATACACGATGAGTATATGTTCGAACGTCTTTTTGAAGATATAAAAAAAGCTCCTCAACCTTTTATGTATATGGCTTTTAATATGAGTAGCCACGAACCTTTTGAAGTACCTATGGAAACCCGTATAACCGGTAGTTCGGAAGAAAAACGATTTTTAAATGCCATTTATTACAGCGATGTTTGTATCGGTGATTTTATTCGTAAATGTAAAGCATCCGGATTGTGGGACAATACCCTGTTTATTTTGGTAGCAGATCATGGTACTATAAAAATAGGGGATTTGCAGCCTTTTGAGCCGAAAGCTTTTCATATACCTTTATTGTTTGCCGGAGGAGCATTAAATGTACAGGATACTGTTATTTCGACTATCGGTTCGCAGTCTGACATAGCAGCCACCTTATTGGCTCAATTGGGAATGGATGCTTCCGGGTATCGGTACAGTAAGAATTTACTGGCAGAAGATATTATTCCATTTGCTTTTTATTCCTATTCCAATGCTATGGGTATTGTTTCTCAGGAAGGAATTTCTATTTACGATTTAAAAAACAATACCTATCTTAGAGGCGATAGTTTGGCTTTAAATAATGAACGATTAAAGGCTTACCTGCAAGTATTGGACGAGGACGTCAATTAGTTCGGAATCCCATTGTATAAAATAGAAAGGATAGTGAAATCATCCGATTGGCCTGCATCCTTGATATGACTGTGGATTCCTTTTAATATAGAAGAGACGATAAACTGTGGAGAGCGGTCTGTCACCTGTTGGATACATTCCATTAGCCTGCCTTGTCCGAAAAAATTTCCGTTATTGTTTTCGGCGTCGGTAATACCATCGGTAAATAAGAGGATCTGGCATCCTTGGCAGAGCGTATACGTAAATTCTGAAAATTTGTAGTCCTCGAGAATCCCGATAGGAACATCTGTATATTTATTCAAAGTATGGATCTGTCCGTTCTGATGGATGATAAGAGGACGGGGATGACCAGCATTCGTAAACGTGATAACCCCTGTATTTATATCCATAATTCCGATGGCCATCGTTACATACATATCGTCTTCATTATTATCACACATATGGGCATTGATTGTATTGCAAATTTCAGCAGTAGAATTTTGCCTGCTGGCTACATAACGGAAAAGTTTGATAATGGAAGCCATATAGAGGGCTGCCGGGACGCCTTTTCCGGAAACGTCCCCAATAGCGAAGTAAAGGCGGTTATCGATTAAAAAGTATTCATATAAATCACCTCCTACACTTTTGGATTGTTTCAATTCTCCGTACAGTTCAATATTAGGAGGTAAATCGATGGGTTTGGGTAAAAACCGTTTTTGTATTTTTCTGGCTAAATTAATTTCTGTAGTGATTTTTTCATTTTCTGCTGTCGTTCTCTTTAGCTCTTTGATATAGGAGGTGATATTATTTTGCATATAAGCGAAAGATTCGTATAATTCCTGCAGCTCCTTGTTGTGAGGATTGGTTGGAAATAATAGATTCCTTTTTCCGTTACAGATATTATGTACATTTTTAGTAAATTCACCTAAAGTGTAGATACTAATTGAAAAGTGCGCCAATATTCCAGTTGAAAATTGCGCCACCAT
>OLIT01000978.1_pt1 | contig 27006 bp, 25 predicted proteins | sample 1601341 | NCBI WGS metagenome assembly OLIT01 (sample SAMEA2452121, study PRJEB22498) | human gut metagenome | biome: human feces; feature: human gut; material: feces | place: Australia | collected 2012
GCAGACCATTAATCACATTTTCTTCATAAACCGAATAATCGAATTTCCTATACTAAGCCAAAACCTACACAGGCTTTTCTGATTGTATAAAAATTAATACGATTTGTTCCAGGACCAAGAAGGCCTCTCATTCCAGCAGTTCCAAATTCAATATTTTGGAAAAAAGCATCGTCAATATCAGCAGGTGACATTGCATTTAACTTTTCCTTATCTTCGTTAGATACGACTGAACTATTAAGCCATCTTTGATAATTTTCTTGTGTTCTATTCTCCATCGTTGTCTACCTCAATTTCGGCTTTATAATATAATTTTTTAGGGTCTTTTTAAATATCTTTATTTACTTTTTTGATGTAAATTTATAAAAACTTAAATAAATTTTATTTATTTAAAGAAAAGGTAAAAACACTTCCTTCTTCATCAAACTCTTCATTTGAGATCCGGGTTGCTTCAAGATTATCTAAATCATAAAGAACTGACCAAACAGTAATGTTATTACTATCAGAACCAACTGTTTGATTCCATTTTCTTCTTCCAAGGTCTTTTAATAAATTTAAAGATTCTTCTTTAGTGAATTTTCCTTCAGTATTTGTTCCATCAGGATTAATCGTATTTTTAATGTAATTATATCGATCAAGACCTTTCATATCTTCTTGATTTTGATTAGCATAATATCCAGGTGTAACAATAAAATTGGTAATATATTGGAAATTATTTTTTGCTTCATCTTCGCCAAGAGTTTCGTCTTGATCATTATAATAAACTTTTAAGACTCTTTTTGTTCCATCAATGTCAGTACTATCAGTAGCATCTTCATTTACCCACTCTAAAATTGCACTTTTTCCGCTTTTATCAGCCACCATATAATGAAAAGAACTATTAGCTGAATCATGGAAATCATATTTTTCAACAAGCTCAACCGCCTCATCAACATCATCTGCATAATCAAGAATCATTCTAAGCATTGTTGTTGAAGTTAAATCAGGTTTATCAGTTTGTTGATCTGTTGAATATGATTTATCACCTGGACCTTGATAAGACATATAAATTCCACAACTTACTCCCGCATCATTCATACCATCAAGAGGAGCGTAAGCTGCTGCAATAGCAGTTAGCTTATCCATTAAACCATCAATTCCATCCCCAAGTCCTAAAAACTGTAAATCAACACTTGAAATTGAAGCGTGTCGTCCATTGCCAGGATTAGTGTGCAAAATTAATGATGATGTAGAAGCAAAATCATAATTTCTTCCAAATAAATTGTGTCCATTTTCATCAATAACAGTAAAAGATGAACAGCCAACCTCAGGGGCTTTCATGGAAATTGGAATTATTCCTTTTGTAATATTATCGACAATAAATTGAATAAGGTCGTCATCATTACTAACACCACCTTGCTCAATAAATTCATCAAAATAATAACCTCCATCCATTGTCATTTCATATACTTTTCCAGCCTTATTTGATTCGTGAGCAGGAATAATTTCTTTAATAGATGAAATAGAATTTAGCTCTTTTCCCCAAATACCATATAGTGTACCTACTCCAGCCGCAGCAACTGCTACAACTGCAACGCCTACACCAATTAAAACTTTATATAATAACTTCATAACCTCTCCTTTAAAACTATATTAATTTATACTTTATGCTTTTAAAAATCAAACATTTTTTAATGGAATTTTAAAAAAATAAATAGAGTTTTAAAGGGTTTTTAATTATTTTAATGAGTTTAAAGGGTGTTTAAATCTGGATTAAACTTCATTTATCTCTTTTTAAATTTTGATATGCCTACAAAACTTGAAATTAATATACTGCAAAGAAAAATAATTGCCAATATGCCTAAAGACAGCAAGTTAAATGATGTAAGACCCAATGCATAAGCAAACATCATTCTTTCGATAAAAGAAAATAAATAATCCATTAAAAAAGAAAATATGAATCCAAATAAGATGACAATCAAAATCATTGTAGAAACTTCTGAAAGATAAGTAATAAGCAAATGATCATTAGAAATTCCTAAATTTTTTAAACTACGATATTCATTTAGATGATTATTATAAACGCCAAAAATGTATATCAATAAAACTACTGTAAATAAAATCACAAAAGTAAAAAAAGTTATTAAAGCTCCAATATCAAAATATTGTCTTCGATTAATTTCATCTAACGCATAGCATGATAAAGGGTTAATCTTTTTTATATTATTATCTTCGATTTTAAATTTATTAACTTTATTTAAGATTTCTTGTGAATATATTGGAACAGAAATCGCTTCTTTATAATCATCAATCTCTAAAAGTTTTGAAAATTCATCAAAATCAGAAACCATCAAAGAATAATAAATAGAATATTGATATAAAGAGTTTGAAATATATCGAGAAAACACGTTTCCGCTTTTATAAATTTGTTCAAAATTACCTAATGAAAAAACACCAACTACGAAGCTTGTCTCTGATTTAAGCCGATTGTAGGCAGCCATGATATTAAAATCATTTACTGCTTGAGTAAAATCCGCTTTTGACTCCTCAGCTTGATAAGAGTACCATAACTCAAATAAAAGCGCATCGCTTATAATAAATTCGAAACTAGATGGCATTTTCCCAGTTTCTAAATAAAACGAAGTGCGATTAAGTCTATCTAAATCCATCTCAAATACATTAGTAAAATCAGTTGCATTAAAAGAAAATGGTAAAACATCTTTTATCGAATAATATTTGTGCGTTAGGAAAAATTCGTCTTTAAACTCTTCATTGAACAAAGATTTAAAGTTTGAGTCAAAGACATCTTGATCATTATCTAAAACAATTCCATAATCAAGCTTTTCCTGAATTAACAATTCGTTTGCTTCGTTTCCCCAAGTGTTATTAAGCATATTATTAGAAGCAAAAACTATACTTACAGATAACACCATAAGCAGAATTAATCCAATACTTTTGCTAATTCTATATTTGATATTCTCTATACCTAATTTTATAAAATACCAAAAATTAGTAATGTTTTTATTTACTATAGTTGAGTTATTTATACATTCGCAATTACTATTTAAGATCTTATGTTCTACGATTGAGCCTTTATCAAATTTTATAATTTCATCAGCAAAAATTTCAAATTCATTAATGTCATGTCCTACATAAATAATGAGTCTATCTTTACTTAATTCTTTTATATATTTTTTAAAATTTTCGCCATCATCTTTATATATTCTGCTAACAGGTTCATCAAGAAGAATTATTTTACAATCCATAAGAATAGAACGAACAATAGCAATTCTTTGCTTTTCACCACTAGATAAACAATTTACCTTAAAATCCAAATAATCTATTGGTAAATCTAATTTAGTAAATAATTCATGTGTCATTTTTTCATCATATTCAACATTTTTAATTGATAGAAAAAATTTAAGATTTTCTCTAACATTAAGTTCTTCTATTAAGCAAATATCTTGAGGAACATAAGCTAAATTATTCACTAAAAAATTTTCTTTGACAGTGTTTTTTATCTCATTAATGTTAGTGTTAAATATCTTAATAACACCTGAATCTGGTAAGATTTGACCAGATATTAATTTTAAAAAAGTACTCTTCCCGCTTCCGCTTTTACCATAAACGAAAACAAGCCCCTTATCTTTTAAAGAAAGGGAGAATTTATTCAACTTAAATGTTTTAGTTCCATTTTTTAGACTGAAAGTTTTACTTACATTAATTAATTCAATCATAGTTTTACATTCTTTTTCCTTTTATATAGATATTTAGTTAAAACAAAAATTAATCCAATGAGGAAAATAGAACTCAAAACAATTGTTAGTAAAGGGGTATACCAAGTTAAAGATACAATATTAAAAAGCACTGATCTATCCCCATTAAAAGAACTATTTACCCATTCAACAAGCATTAAACTTATTGGCCAAGCAGCAATCAAACTCAATAAATTTGAAAAAATTACACCTCCTCCATTAAGTAGTAAGCTTTTTTTGAAATTTAATCCAATTATTCGATATAAAGTTATATTGTCCCTATTTTTAAAAATTAAAGAATAAACAAGACATAAACAAACAACACCAGAAATACATACAATTGGAAGATAAATTGCAAAATTAGAGCTTATAAACGAAACATCGTTTAAAGCAAATTGAAGAATAACAAAGTCTGAAAAAGTAAAATGAATATTTCTTCCATTAACTTCAACAAGATGGTCCTCTTCATCACCGCTTTTAAAAACATTATTCATAAAATTAATTAAGGTTTTTCCTTTTAAAGAGAAATAAAGCACAATCGAGAAATCATCTTTTGCGCAGTTATTTATCATCTCCTCAAAATAGATTTCATTAAAAGCAATAATATTTGAATCTGAATCGAATTTAAAAACGCCACTTATAGAGAAGGTATGTGTTTCAAAAAAATCAAAATATTCATTTTTTTGGTCACATACTTTTATATTAAAACTTCTATTAAATAAACTTTCTTCGTTATTGCAGAAAGTATTATAAAATGTTTCAGAAACCAACACTTCATTATCTTTTTCTGGTTTTTGGCCTTTAATTATTTCGAACTCATCTTTATTCAATTCGTTAAACGATAAAAATCTTTCTAAATTACCTTGGTTATCAAAAATTGTTACATCCTCATTAAAGCCACGAGAAAATATAGCTTGCGTTTCTAGCTTACTCTCTAATGGTTCAATAATTTCCTTATTAACATCTTCAAAAATATAAGCATCATTTAAATCATTAGAAGAAATATTAAATTGAATATTTTCAAGAGAATCAGAATTATTTATACTCTCTTGCATCGAATAAATGTTTAATTGTGAATAGTTGGAAAATGTTAAATTTAAAGACACATTCAACAAAAAACAAAAAACAAAAAATAAAAAATAGAATAATGAATTATTTAAAAAATATTTAAGAAAAAAAGAAAGATTAGAGACTTTTTTACTTTTTTTAGGCGTATTTATTGCTTCAATAATATCGGCATTATTATCTTTGCTTTTTACATTTTTTTTAACATTTGATATCTCTCCATTTTCAAGAAAAATTATAGAATCTGAAAAGGCTTCACAAAGTTCCACATTATGAGAAGCTAAGATAATTAAATGATCAGCAGATATTTTTTTTAAACAATTAAAAATATCGAAAGAATTTTCATAATCCAACGAACTAGTAGGTTCGTCTAAAACAATAATTTTTCTATTTGCCAAAAGAGCTCTTAAAATACAAATCCTCTGCTTTTCTCCCCCTGATAAGTTCTTAACTTTTTGATCAATAAGATGATATGGTAAATTCAAGATGTCAAAAAACTTGAAGATAATTTCTTCATCATATTCTAAGTCGTTAAAATTACAATATATTTTTAAGTTTTCGGCTGTCGAATAATTTTCAAATAGATTATCATTCTCATAAACAATACTAAAATATCTATTTCTGAGGGCATCGGTTTCTGTTTGATTATTAAAATTAACTTTTTTTCCAAAAATATCAATACTTCCATTTGTTGGATAATCAAGCAAAGTTAAAACATTAAGAAGTGTGCTCTTTCCGCTACCAGATCTTCCAACTAGAGAATAAAAGCCCGTTTCTTCAAATTTAAAATTGATATCTTTTAAGGCATATTTTCCTTTTTTATAGATTTTATTAATCGACTTTAACTCAATCGCCATACTTTTTTATAAATAAAGCACGTTATTTTCAATTCTTGTTTCTATATTGAAAAGTTCGCCATATTTATTGTTAGCATAAAACGATTCATCGAGATAAGTGTTATCACTAGTAGGAATTAATATAAAATACGTTCCACTATCAAAACTAATTTTATCACTAGAATCATCATCATCATCTATTTCATATGTATAAGTTGTTCCATGTATACCATTTAAATGTTCGACCTGCTTATATTTATACTCAAAATATTCAAATAAATATACTTGAAACTTTTGCCTATAACACAACCTATAATTTATTTGAAAATTGTAAGGATTATCAATATTAACATCTTGTTTATATGAAAGTGTAAAATTAAACTGTTTTTCGAATGAATTTGTATAAGTTTCAGAAAAACTTTTACCTAATTCAATTGATGTTGTGCTACTTGTTCCATAATCATTTGAAAAAGTTAATAAATCGAAAAGATTTAAGCAACTGCTCCGTGACGAACTTAAACTTATACTATGTTTTAAGGATTCAAATGTAGTATTTGTTTCAGAATGTATAGTACCATATGTAGTTGTTTTTGAATTAGAAATAGAAATCTCAAAATTCTCTTCTTCTTGGGCTCTGATAGTTCTTTCAAAAAGAATGCTAACAGGTAGGTCTATATACCTAGAATATTTGTAAATATTATACTTAGCTAAAGGAAGTTTAGTATTATACTCTTCAAAAAACCAATTTGCATAACTCAAAAAATTATCGGTTTGTTCCTTACTCGCTATTAGGCTTCGTGAGCCTAATGATACTTTATAGGTGCCATTACTAAGTTCATCAATATTAGTGTCAGTAAAAGAGCATAAAAAAATACCCAAAAAAGATAATGATAATAGTCTTTTAAGCAATGTCATAATAACTCCTCCCTTTTTTATTATAATGTTATGAAATTGGAAAAACAAGGTGAGGCAAAATATGGTTTGCTAGAAACAAGAACAACAAATAAAAGATTAAAAATAAATCTAAAAATCTTTAATTTTTAAAGTTATTTTGTTTAAAATCGACAGTTCTTTATTGCTGATTCTTGCTTTAAAAGTCTTATTAGATAAATAAGAAAGCTCGCCTGGGACTTCTTTAAATGTTAAAGAGTAAGCAATTAAAAATTGAGTGCGGTAATCGTATTCTTTTTCAAAGATTTTATTCTTTTTAAAATCGCCATATTTTTCATCGCCAACTATTGGGCAATTAATTGAAGCAAAATGCACTCTTAACTGATGCGTTCTCCCAGTAATTAAAGTTGCCTTAATTAAGGAATATTCATCATTAGAATCAAGTAATTCATATAAAGTTTTGGCTTCTTTTGCTCCGCTTTCTACTTTGCCAACTTTTACAAAGCCACTAGTTGAATCTTTAAATAATGGTGCATCAATTACTCCTTCATTTTTCTCTGGCTTATTAAAAGTTAAAAGAAGATAGTTTTTTATAATCTCGCTATGCTCTGATAATAAATCGAGCATAATTTGTGAAGAGTAAAGATTTTTAGCAAATATTACAAGTCCTGATGTATTTCGATCTAAACGGTGGACTGGTGAAGGTCTATAAGATTCACCATCATTTTTAAATTCGCCTTTGTTATATAAATAAGATAAAACCATATTAGATAACGTAATTCTTTTCTCACTACTATCTCCATGAGCTAGAAGACCTTTTGGTTTATTTACTATTAAAATATTTTTGTCTTCGTATACAATATCTAAGTTAGTCTTTAAATTAACTTTGCTTACATCTAATGGTTTATTAAATTCAGCAATTTGTTCATCATTAATATAAATTCTTAAAATATCATTTTCTTTTAAGATGTAATTCTCTTTAATCCACTTCCCGTTTACTTTTACATCTTTCTTTCTAAAAGTTTTATATATAAATGATAAAGGAGCGTCATTTAAAAATTTACGAATAAATTTATCCGCTCTTTGATTTGAATTTTCTTTAGTTATCAATATCTCTTTCATATTCTGAAAAATAAATAAAATTTTAATGACAAAACCAGCGTAATCTTGGTAAAATACTAAATGCACGAAGTTTATTAAGTGCATGTAGCCGGAGAAATACCCAAGAGGCTGAAGGGGTGGGCTTGGAAAGCTCATAGTTCTGTAACAGGAAGCAGGGGTTCAAATCCCCTTTTCTCCGCCACGTTTGACTATTAAAATACGATGCAAATCGTATTTTTTTTATACTCTTTTGGCATAATCAAGTAACTAGTTTCAACCATGAACAATTTTACACGATATTTTCTAGATAAACTAGTTTATTGTCATTTGTTGCTTCTTTGAATTTATTTATAGCAAATTGAATTCTGCGTTTATTACTATAAAAGCGCTAACCTAGATAGCTTTTATTAATCACTTTCTTAAAATTCAAGCTAAAGCTAAAACTAGCATAAAATCGGTATTTTATAGCTGTGTAAAAAGGGTAAATTTTTCCACTACTTTAAATTAAATTAAAAAACCACCACTAAACTTAGTGATGGTTAATTTATAAACCTAGTAATTTCAACTATTTATTTTCTGGTGGTAAAGGTGCAGCAGTTTCTGAAGTTGAAACATTGTAATTTGCTACTACTTTTTCACCATCAGCGCTAGAAAATAATCTACGTTGTTTTCTTCTAGCAACTCTTTCTTGTTCTCTTCCTTGAGTCTTTGCTGAGAAAGATAAAGCTAAAGAATAAATAATTGTTCCAAGAATTAAAGTAATTACCCCAAACCATTTAAAATCAATTCCACCTAAAGCGGCAATCATTCCATTGTTTGGAGATTCAAATGGAGAATATGCAAGTGATGCATAATCATTAATTAAGCCAAGGATTAAGAAAATAATTGCATTGATAGAAATCAAAACTCCAAAGACAAACCAAAAAAGTTGTTTTCCAGTAAAAACTTTGGCTCTCTCTTTTTTAATTCCTTGTTCAAAATTTTCTTTTTTGCTCATTTAAATTACTTTTCTTCCTTATTTTCGGTTGGTTGTGCTTGAGATCCAGCTGCTTCTCTTGCTTTTTGGTTATCACTAATTAATTCATTTAAAAGTGGTGTGTAGTTTTCTCTCCAGGCAGCTTCACTATCTCTTACAAATGCAGCAATCTTAATGTTTGCTTCATTGAAAACATCAGTAAATGTTTTGCCTTTTGGCAAATCTCTTCTTCCATTCATCATTTCGACACTATGGAAAACAGCATCTAAAGCATCAGTATAAAGTTCATCTTTACATGTTGCGCCTTGTCTAACTGTAGCTAAGCATCTAACTAATGAATTTAAATCATTTTGAATGAAATTTGAAGCAGGTGTTGGTTGTCCTTTTGATTCTCTCATTGCTTTATTAAATTCAGCAAATTGACGATCAATTTCGCCATTTAATGATAATAAAGCAACTGCTCTATAAAATCTTTCATCAGCTTCAACAAGTTTTGTAATCTTGTCTTCTAATTGATTGTTTTGTCTTGCATAATTTACGTGAAGTCTAATAACTTGAGTTAATTCTTCATGTAGTGGGACAGTTAATTCAAAAATTTTAATATTTTGAGCATGGTCAATTCTTAATCCATCGCTAGCCTTTTTAATAACTGTTGAGGTGTCGCTATAAAGTTCATTGCCATAATCCTCAAGTTTCTTTCTTAATTGTTCACCTTTTTCACCATTTTGATCTAAAAATACTTTTAAAGGTGTGTTGAGTTTAATTTCATTAACAATTCCGTTTCTCTTGTAATCATAGTATTTTACATCATAGCCGTTTGGTCTATTTAATGTGTATTCAAGAGTGTCTCTAAGAAGTGAATTGTAATAAACTAAAGAAACAATAACTCTACTAATAGTTTCCATATATATCTCCTTTTGTCTTAAATAATTTTACTATTTTTCTTAAATATATCTAGTAAATATTCTTATTTCTCATAAATATACCTAGATAAATCTTCAAATTTATCAATTGTATATTTAGCATACTTTTTAACTGCATCAGGTGCATGGCCCATACAGAATGAATTTTTAGGGAAAGCTTTAAATAATGAAATATCATTTCCACTATCCCCAACGACATAAATTTCTTTATTTATATCGTTTTGACTTTCTAACAAAGTCTTTAACGCCTTAGCTTTGGAACAATCTTTTGCAGTTATCTCAATAACGTTTTTGCTCCAATTACATTCAACATTGTCATATGTATTTCTTAAAATTGAATTGGCTTGCTTTGCTTTATTTTGCATTCTCTTACCTAGGCCAAAATAAATCATTATTTTAAAGATATGTCCATTTTTAAGTTCTTCTTCAAAATCACTTTCCTTTGGTAAAAGATTTTCTGCATAAATTCCTTGAGTCTTGTAATAAAGTCCAAAACCCCACCTAATGATTTTGCTTTTATAAACAAGATGGATAGATAATCCTTTTTCAGTCATTAAGAAGACACCATGATTGTGAAAAGCTTTAAATATTTCATCAATAATACTCTTTGCTTCTTCATTTTTAATTGTATTTTGATATATCATTTTTTTCCCATCAAAAATACAAGCTCCATTATAAGAAATGGTTGCACATGGTCGACCTATTTTTTTCACTGTTTTTTGACAATATAAATGACTTCTTCCACTAATTAAAATTGTCTTACCACCATTATCAATAAAATTTTGTAAGAAAAAAAGATTAGGTTTAGATATCATCTCCTTCGTGTCTTTTGGATAAAATAATGTTCCGTCTAAATCTGTGGCAATAATCTTTTCCATGTAATAAATATTTTACTATGTTTCACTCAAATTTCAATATAGTGTCACAATGACAAGTTTTGTCAACCTTTTATATAAAAAGTCTGCAAAAGTTAACTATTATGTAAAATATTAATAAACATTGTCTTTAATAAACTTCGATAATTGACAAATTAAAAGAGCTAATTTATAGCTCTTTTAATTCTGTGATTTGATTATTTAGAAATTAACTTTATTATCGGCTTGAAGTAAACCATAGCCGCCATCTTCTCTTTTATATACAACACTAATCTTTTCATCATCAGTATCTAAGTATAAATAGAAATCATGACCAATGGATTCCATTTCAATAACTGCCTCTTCAACCGAAATTGGTTTAAGTGTTAATGTCTTAGTTCTAACAACTTTAGACTCTTCTTCTTGAACTACTTCGTCTTGGATCTCTTCAAAAGCGATTGCTTTGCCGATTCCATCATGGTCATAACGTCTTCTTAATTTGGTTTTGAGCTTTCTCATTTGACCTTGAAGTTTATCGATAGCTAAATCAAAAGCAGCATATAAATCGTTTGTTTTAACCTCTGCTCTAAAGGTTGTATCTTTTGTAAAGATGGTAATTTCAACTTTTGCTTCGCCTTTTTTGTAGCTTCTAACTACTGCTCTGCAACTTACTTCATCATCATCTTTGAAGTACTTGTCCATTTTGGATAATTTTTTTGTTAATGCAGCAGAAATACCCTCTGTTACTTCGATATTTTTGCCAATAATTTGATACTTCATATAAATTATCTCCTTCTATGTCTTCTTCTAATTTAATTATAATATGAAATTATTTTTTTAGTACACAAGATTATTAAAAATTTTAATAACAACGATAAATATCGATGTTTTCATTTTATAATAAAAAGTAAATAATGATTAAAAAATTTAATAGATACTAGTAAAAAGCACAAAATTATTGTCTACATTGAATGTAATTTCATATCCTGTATCAATCCCATAAAGATATACGTTATTTTCAAACTCTTTATTTTTTATATCATCATAATAAACAATAAAATAGCCAATCTTACCTTGTTCTATCTTTAATTGTCCAAAGTCAACTTCATCGATAACAAAACCCCTATAATGCATCATTACTCCATCTATTGTGCCTTCAATAGTTTCATAAGTCAGAGGATATTTATAGTCATCTGGAAAGTCCCTCAATAAAATATAATCGCTTTTAATTATTGTATTATTAGCTTTTTTGATGACCCTATTTATAGCAAACGTCCCGTATCCAGGATTACATTTCCGCAAATCATTATCCCAGTCATCTTTAAACCCTTTACGAGCCCCAATATAGACATTAAAAGTGGATTTTAAAATCTGTTTCTTTTTACAAGTAAAAGCTAAACCAACTTGTGATGTCGCTTCAAGCAAACCATAATATTTGTTAAAACCAACAGAAATTAAATCATCATTCGCTTTGCTGCAAGCTATTAAAGAGAAAAGTACAATTAAACAACTAGAAGTTTTCTGAAAAAATTTCATTTAATATAAGAGCCTCCATATCTTATTTCGTTAATTTGGTTTTAAGTTAGCCATTCATATTAATCATTTTATCTACAAAATCACTGCGAATTTATAATGAAAATTAAAAAACAACAATCATTTAAGCCGACTAACGTATTGAAAAATTTTCAGTCGGCTTTTCAAAGGTAAAGATTTTCGAATAATAATTGCCGCTTATATAAGAATACGTTTGACGTGCTACAATGTAAACTTCAATTAAAGATTTCCCACTAAGAATCATTTTCCGTGTTCTTATACTTGAAAGTCTATATGATATAAAATCTTCTCCATCGCATTTAATATTTAAATGTTGATAAGACTGGATACCGCATTTAATATGAAAGTCGAATTCATCAAATTTAAAATTTGTACTACCCATATCAGTAGACCAATAAAAGTCTGGTGAACGATTAATGTACCGCATATTGCTATGCACTAATCCGGGGGAAAACACACCAAAATTATCTAATATGATTCCTAAGTCATTTCTATCTAATCCAAAATTATACAAATCCTCTATAAACTCATAAAATGTCAATGGTTTATTATTCTTAACAATATTCCATAAAAAAGAATCTCCTAAATTGAATTTGTCAATTTCATTTATAGTTGAATCGTAAAGTCTAAACATAACTCTTTGCACAACTTGTTCATCAGCATCACCATAACCTTTATCGTACGAATCTAAACTATACCTTAAACCATTGTAGGAAGTATATTCATAATCAGCAACAGTATAAATATTTTTAAATTCTTCACTAAAATTTAATTGTGCCACAATAGACCAATATGAAGCCCATCCTTCTGCCCAAGAAAGTTTGTGACCTCTCTCCTTCGCTTCACCTAATTCAAAATTATTTTTAATTTGCTCATCAATATTGTTGCTAGGAATAGAATGAGCTCCGCCGGGATTGTCAGAAATTCCAAAAATTTTTTGGAGATGATGCGCATATTCATGTCCAAGAGCATCCCGGCAAGCATAGCTTTCCGGTGAGCTACTGTCAGGTGGCGTTTTGCCACTTAATCTTATAGTACCATTGCTATAAGAAGAGCTATCAGTTCCATACGGATATTGAATATTGCAAAAATCAATTTGATTCCCGCCATTAAGTTCAACCGCATAATCAGAAAAGCTCTTAGCTCCTTGAAAGACCATCATAGCCTTCCCCATATCCCCGTCCAATTCAGGAGAAAAAGTATAAGAAAATTCGCCACCATTGCTTGAATTAAACTCATAAATTTTTTCGTAAGTTCCGCCATTATGTACTTTTATATTGTTATTTTCAGTAAGTATGTGAACTGCTGGTAAACCACCAAAAAAGTGCCAAATATCGGCATAATTAACCATATAATACCCTTGCTCATTAGAATAAGTTTCCACTGACCGCCAACTATTAGACATTGTTGCTCTTATTTTTGCGCCAATTAAAGGATGGGTGTTGCCTTGCCAATCTGTCCACTTTAACCACCCGTAAACCGAACCAGTAGAGCCAATTCTATTTTCAGAATATACTGTTCTTATCTTTGTGTTATTCTCTTCTCTATTATCTAAAACTAGATTATATGACAATTGGTGCCCTGCCATTCTTTTTGCAATATCTAAAGAAATAGCAGAGCAATAAAAAGTTCCATTAGTTGACTCAGCAAAATATAGTGCACATTTATCTATTAAATTATTTTCATGATAGAAATTAACAAGGATTTCTAATGAGTCTTTAAAATCAGAAAATAAGCATTCTAATATTCCGTTTTTATAAGAAAAATTTAAGAAGTTAACCTCACCTTCTACAGAAATAGTGTCTATACTTATGCTAGACGAAAATTTAATTATAGAGGAAGAAGAATAAATAATTTGATTGTCCTCAACGGGTGATATCTTATAAGAAGAAGTAGAATCTTCATTCAAATCATAATTATATGATTTTCAAGGATTTAAAACAAAATTATCAAAAAACAACATCCTCGTATTATTAATACTAATAAACAAAAAAGGAATTAATAGACTTAGAATAAAATTAAATGTTTTTTCTTTCATAATCTCTCCCCATATATCAAATCACTAGACCTCTTATGCTGAAAGTCCAAAAATTATATTTACAACTTATTACTTCAATTATTTTACTTTTTTTATTTAATAAAAGAAATAACAACTGTCTATAAAATTTCAATAACAACGATAAATTTCGTCATTTTTAATAATGCTTTTTATCTTCGATTTTTGAATAATTTTCATAAAGTTTTAAACATTCTTCACGGTTTAACTCAGTTAAAATCATTTCTTTATGCTTGAATTGCTCATAGAAATTTTTATCATCAAACCCAATGATTTCGGTATCTTTTATATTTGCTCCATAATAAACTTTATTAATTCTTGACCATAAAATTGCACCTAGGCACATTGGGCAAGGTTCACCGGTCGTATAAAGTTCACAACCTGATAGATCAAAAGTTCCAAGTTTCTTGGAAGCTTTTCTAATTGCTTCCATTTCACCATGGCAAGTTGCATCATGTTTTTTTAAAACTTGATTATGGGCTTTAGCAATTATTTTCCCATCCTTTACAATGACACAACCAAAAGGTCCACCATCATGTGCATTAATTCCTTTTGTAGCTTCTTTAATAGCTACTTTCATAAATTTATTCATATATTTTCCTCTAGAGATATTCTATATTATTCCACATAAAAAGACGATAGTAATTTATCGTCTTTTTAAAAAATATCTAAGTTTTGCAGATTTATTTCTCTAAAAGGGCTTTAATTTCTTCAACTTTGTCTAATTGTTCCCATGGTAAATTTAAGTCAGGTCTACCAAAATGGCCATAATTTGATACATCTCTATAATTAAAATGAGGTTCTCTTAAAGAAAAGTTTTTGATAATTGCTCCTGGTCTACAATCAAATACTTTCCTAATAATTCCAAGAATTATACTATCGTCATAATGAGATGTTTTAAAAGTTGAGACAGAAATTGAAAGAGGTTCGGCTTTTCCGATTGCATATGATAGTTGAACTTCAAGTCGATCAGCAACTCCAGCTGCAACAAGATTTTTTGCAATATATCGAGCATAATAAGCAGCACTTCTATCAACTTTTGAAGGGTCTTTTCCACTAAAAGCACCTCCACCATGTCTAGCGCTACCTCCATAAGTATCAACAATAATTTTACGACCTGTTAATCCTGTATCGCCAGCTGGCCCACCAATAACAAATCTTCCAGTTGGGTTAATCAACACTTCAAAGTCTGTATTTAAGTTAAAAGAAAGAGCAACTTTTTTCATGATTTCTTCTTTGATAAATTCTTTAAATGCTTTTTCGTTATAATCTTCATCATGTTGGCAGCTCATTAAAATAGTTTTAATACGTGGCTTTTCATCAGTACAGTCAATTGTAACTTCAGATTTCATATCTGGGCGAGCCCATTTAAACTTTCCTTCTTTTCTTAACTGAGTTGCAATACGAACAAGTTTATGAGCAATACAAATTGGAAGAGGCATATATCCTTCACTTTCATTAGTTGCATAGCCAAACATAATACCTTGATCGCCGGCTCCTGATAATAAAGGGTCTTCTTTTACAACACCTTGTCTTATATCTAACGATTGAGATTGAATAGTGTTTATGATTTTGACATTTTTATAATTAAAACCAAGTTTATCATCGTTATAACCGATATCTTTAATAACATCACGAACTATTTTTTCATAATCAACATTAGCATTTGTAGTAATTTCACCACCAATTAATACTAAATTTCTAGTCGCAAAACATTCACAAGCAACAAAACTATCTTTGTCACCTTTTATAACAGCATCTAAAATAGCATCAGCGATTTGATCGCAAACCTTATCAGGATGACCTTCAGAAACACTTTCACTAGTAAATAAAATTCTTTCTTCCATTTAAAATTCCTCTATGCATTAAAAAACTCCCACACTTTGTGGGAGTTAAATCATCTTCCCGGCTTATCGTTCAAGGCTGTGGTAACCTTGCTATTAGGAAGCACTTACTCTATTTAAGAGAGTTGCTATCATACTTTTCCACCTAATAAATGTATGATTCTGGATAAGTGTTATTACTATATACTAATTATTTTTCTAGTGCAAATTATATGCGATTAAAGATGAAATTTAATGAAATATTCTTCATTGATATTCTCTTTAAATTTAATAGAGATTGTATCAAAAATATTAGAAACTTCTCCATATGATAAAGGCATTAAACTTGTGTTCTTCTTGTTAAATTTATAAGAGACTTCTTCACCATTAATTGTAACTTTCTTAATATCTTTTGGATCAATTAATAGATTTAATCTTAAGATAATATCTCTTTCATTAATTTCATTATTGAAATTACCAATTGCTTTAGAAAGATGCACAGTTAATGCGTTTTCATCTCTATTAAAGTAAGAATCTAGATAAGTTTTTCTATACTCACCTAATTTATAAGCAGTAGTAACTTTATCATCTTCATATAAAGATTGGTGGTCTTCATTTTTAAATGAAGGATAATAATCTAAAGTAATCTTAGAATAATCAAGTTTATTAGCTCTATTTGCTTCTTTAACAAGAGGAATAATTGATCCACCTCTAATAAATAAAGGCATCTCTTTTAAATTCTTGTCATCTTTTTTAACAGTGGTTTCACCTTCATAAACTTTACCAGTAAAGGCATCAATCCATTCATCACTTGGTAAATAAGCTTTTTTAATAGCTTTTGAAGCTGGAACTTCACCTAAATAAATTTGAGCGGCTCCAGCGTATTGATAATAATCAATTCTTACTTCATGAACTTCGTTTTTACTAAGGATACCAAGATCAGCTGGTGTAACAGCATGTGAAGAAGAATCTTCATGAACTAATTTTCCATCAATATATACTGTTGAACCATCATCACTTGCTACAAAAAGGTTCGTGTCTTTATTAAATTTAATTTTAAATTCATAACGAACTGTATAGTTATATGGGCCAACTTCTTTACATGGAGCTTCCCCGATATAAGAAAGATTTAAGTCATCGAAAGTTTTTGTTGCAACAGGTTTTCCTTCAAAGCTTAAGTTATTGAAATAGCTGGCTTTTACTTTACCAACAAAATTAGCTTTTTTCACAATGCTCATTTCTGGGTAAGAAAATGGTGAAACTAAGATATCATTTGCAAGTAAATATTCACTTGTATTATTTAAAGCTTTCTTATCGTGATAGTTAAATGCTAAGTCTTTAAATAAAGGTTCTCCACATTCATAATTATCAAAAGCTTTTGTATATAAAAGAGGTAATAAACGATATCTTAAATTAATATAATCACGAGAAATATTTAAAGTTTCTTCATCATAATTCCAAGGTTCACGGAAACGAGTTACACAATTTGTGCAATGAACCCTGAAAATTGGTGAAAAAGCACCATATTGCATCCAACGGATATATTCTGATTTGGTAGGATTTCCAACATGTCCACCTATATCACTATTAATATAAGTAATTTCATTAGCACATCCTTTAATCAAGCTTTTAACTTCAGTATTTAAAGCATTAAGACTTGATTGAATATCTCCAGTCCATTGAATTGAATAGCGATGACTTGCACTATCTAAAATTCCTTCATAAGTACCATTTAAAACATTATTAACGTTAGCCATGATTATTGGACGTTTATAAACTGTTTCACTTTTGGCCTCTTTTTGGAAATAATGTTTAGTAATATCGCTAAATAAATAATCACCCATTGTTTCAGGTCTTATAAATTTATCTATTGAGTTTAAATGAGTTGACCAATTTCGGTCATACCACCAATAATCTAGACCTAATTTTAAAATACCTTGAAGTTTTTCTTCTCTAAAAGCAACTTCCTTTTCATCGAAGACATTTTTAGCATCTTTATATGGCTCTGGATGGTCATTAAACATAATTTCTACATCGTTTTTGTGAGCAAATTTAAAGAATCTTTTCATGTCTGGGAAAAGATCAGTAGCAATATCATAACCAATACCAATGTCATTTGCTTTTCGCCAATCAGTATCAATAACCATATTATCTAAAGGTATATTATGCTCTTTATGATCAATGATCATTTTTTTAGCGGTTTCTTCGGTGTATTTATAATATCTACTATTCCAAAAACCTAATGTTTTAAAGCGAACAAATTCACTTCTACCAGTTAATTTTACATATAATCTTCTTAAATCACTAGCTTGACCTTTGGCAAGTAAAAGATAAAAATCTATTACATTATTTTCAACCTTTAATTCTTCATTATTTTTAAAAGATTCTATTGAATAACCATGTTTAGGTAAGGTAACTCTAGGATCATCAAAAAGAGCAAATATAGCTGGAGTTTTTACAGGATGAGGAAGTTCACCACTATTCATCTTTTTAGAATATTTATAAAGTATGCTTCCATACTTATCATAAATCTTAAAACCTTTTAAGCCTTGTCCTTTAAAAAGAACAGCATAATATTCATTCATGAATAAAGTGAAGTAATCACCATTATCTTGAACGAAAAATTCTGACTTTGTTAAACTCTCTTTTTCAGCAATAAAAAGTGTGTTTTCATTAGAAAACCCTGCAGAAGTTGCTTTTTCAATGTGAATAATTTCTTCATCAAGCAATTCAAATCTTAAATTATCGAAGATAAATTCTTTCATTTTTAATTCCCTTCTCTACTCATAGAATTATTTAAATTCCGTTAATATTATTTATAGAAGCTGATTTAGTTGTCAACTATTATTAAACTTAATTTTAAAGTAGTTTACTATATTTCTTTAACCTCGATATAGGCTTGAACTTTATCATTTTTATAGAAGACATAATCTTCACCAACTATATTAAATCCAAATTTTAGATAATAGGTGTAATTACATTCACTATCACTCGTTAAAAAGATTTTTTGATAATGAGCATTTTCAATAATTTTTAAACATTCATTTAAAAGTTTTCTACCAATTCCACTTCCTCTTTCGTTTTTGTTAACAACAAACAAAGTGATTTCTCCATCTGCTCCAGTAGCAACTCTTTTTATTATGTTGTCGCATGTCTTACGATATACATATATATCCTCTAAATAATCATAATCAGCAAATTTCTTCTTAACTATATCATATAATTCCTTAGGAAAATCTTTATTTATCGATTCTTCTTTTAGCGAACTAAAAAGAATAAATCCTTTTAATTCATTATTAATATAAGCGCCAAGTGCAATACTAGAGTTTTTGTAGTTCTCTAGAAAAAACTTTGTCGCATATTCATCAACATCTTTTTCTAATACAAAACGATTAAATTTAACGGCTTGCTTAGTTAATTCAAGAAGCACATTTTTATCTTTAAGAAAGTTTAAAGGCTTAAGCTCTAGTTCAAACATATATACATAATATAATACTTGCCCAACTTTTAGTTTAGGAATTAAAACGATGTCTGCACATTTTTGAGAGCGCCTTAATACTTTTTATTTTTTTACTCTATCTTTCATTTCTTACTTATTTAGAAGCATTTCATGATTTTAAGCACCTATATAAATTTATATATTCCCAATTTAATAAATATCTTTATTTATCACTATTATTGATATTACTGTTCGACTTAATTTACCTTATTATTATCAATCTTAAGCGTATTTATACTCGCTTCAATTTGAGTATCAACCCAAGATTCTAGATTACCAAAATGAGTATTAATAAATTCTTTTATCTCTTCACTTAGTTGAGAAGAAATTATATTTTTTGCTTTATTAAAAGCAATCAGCTGTGCATCTTTCCCGAAATTATTATCTTTCTTTAAAGCTTCAACATAAGTTTGAAAAACACATTTAGCCGCGTTTAATACAATTGTTGAGGCTTCAGAGATTAATTTTGTGCTTTCCTCATTATCAAGTTTACTAGAAATCCATTTAATAAGTTTAGAACCTAATAAAGTAATAAGAGGAATAATTACTACAGTTACAATACAACTTAAAACATTAATAAGTATTTCATTCATGACTTGAACCTCCTTTAATTTCATCGTGTAGTTCACTAATTCTTTTGTGAGCATTTTTTGTGCTCTCTTCTACTTTTGTTAATCTATTTGAAAGTTCATTGTATCTTTCTTCAAGATGGTTTAAAGATTTCTCAATACGATCAATTGAAGATTTTATATAACCAATTTCACTTAAAACTACGCCTTCATTTTTACCTTCACTTTTGTTTTCTTTTTTATCATTGTTTCTAAAAGCCAAGTAGGCAAACAATATACTTGAGATAGTTCCCAATACACTAATTATCGTTAATACAATCGATGTTCCATCCATTTCATCACCGCCTTTCTTATTTATTAATAATTGTTTGTTTTAAAGTAATTTCTATGCAAAACCAAAACAATTTATAAAAAGACCGGCAAACATTGCATTTGCCGGTCATAGTAAAACATAATCTTATTTTTTCCTAAAGTTCATAAGTAAATTTACTGTAGTCAAGACTAAAAGCCTTACTAGTAAGTTTTATTGCTTTTCTATAAGCTAAAAAATAGCCAGGTATAAGAAACCGGAATTAGCAACAAGCTTATTTATAAGTAGCATTTACTCTTTTGAAGAATATAAAGAATTAAGTTACTCGTTTAGTATGCAAATTAAATACTTCATTAATTAATGTCAAATCTTTCTCTTTCACATGACTATCATGATTAGATTAAACTTACTTTAGTATTTCATCAACTAGGCTTGAGTAACTAATGTTCAATGTGTTTGATAATAATCTAATGCATCTAAAATAAGCAAAAATTAAATTTATGCGATAAATGTTTCCAATAAGATCGATTTTCTTAAAAATTAATTTCTTCTCTTGTTCAAGATAAACAATATTTAGATTTTTCTTTTGAATACTTGAATTTGAATTGAGTCTACACACCATCTTAATAGCATCATTTTCACAGAAAGTATCAACACAAAAAATATTTATACGGTAATTCCGTTTCAAAGCTGGATTTATTTTGTAAGTTTTAAAATAGCTATTTCGTAAATATAAATTTATTTCCTTTATTTTTTCTTTTAGCGATTTGTACTCTAAATTTGTATCCAAAGCAAATGTAAAAGTTGAAATTTTATTCTTCTTTATAAAATAAGTTCTTCTTTTCTCTAATTTATCAGCTTCATCGTGTTTGATTTTGCTCTCCTCAATACTAACGTTTAATGAGCAAGTTTCGCATCTTGTAGTTGATTGTGGATTAATAAAAATCAACAATAATATTATTATTGAAAGCCCAATGGTTACTGAAAATATCATAAACACAATCATTATGTAAAAAATTATGTTGGCGTGAATATTTTCCGAAATTTGAGATGGAATCCTATAAGCAAATACGCTCAAAACAATACAAATAATTAAGGATATACCTAAAATAAAATAAGAAATAATTACTTTATCATACTTATGCATAGAAAATTTCCCATTTAGAGCTCATACTCATAAAAATTTTAATAATTCTTTAAATTTTATTCCGTAAAGTTTGCAAAGCGCTTTAACACATCTTCTATAACCATATAATGCAAAATCATAATGTTTGTCATTAAGGCTGAATTTTTTTATAACTAGTAGATTTTGTTTTACGGAATAAGCACACACCATATAGTACTCAAAATAATTCGCATCTTTATTGAAATTCTTAACTAGTTTCTCCAAATCTTTGATTGAAGCATCTCCATAATATAAAAAGATATTGATATTTGTAAACCGTCTAGAAAACCTATGTCTACTATATCTGCGTCTTAAAGAAGGAAAGAAAAATACAATTTTATCGTAAAAATTTCCCAACAATTCTTTACAATAATGGTAATTAAACGTTGATATTTTATGAACTGATATAGAATTAATTGTCGTATTTTTTTTATAATAAAAAGTAGAAAAATCGTTAATTACTAATTTTTTAAAATTATTTGAAGCGGTCAGTTCAATTGGAATAACAGCCGTTTCTCCTGAATACCTATATCTTCTTAAAACTCTTTCTGATAAAAATTCAACAGGAAGGCTTGATAAGAGCCCAAAAATAATTGCAAAATATAAAAACACAATTATAGCAGCCCAAGTATTCTTAATAAAGCTGGCGCGGGCGCCCACAAAAATAAGAATAGGTATATAAATTACAAAAAAATGAAAAATTTGAATATTCATTAAAAATGTAATCTTACTTAATCTTGACATACCCGCGCCTTTATATTTAATAGTTTATACAATTATTTAAATTAATTAAATGCAACTATTGGATTTGTTTCATTTTTATATTCGTTTTTCCCAAGATTTTTGTCGAGCATTTCGAAAATATCTTGAAGCATATTTTCTATAGGTGAACTCTTCACACTTTCTCTTAGTATTTTTGAGCCTGTTTTTGTTAACGACTGTTGAATGAACCCTCTATCAAAACCAGCATTTAAATCTAATCTAATATCTGCAAAAGAAAACATTTTATCGGCAATAAGGCTAGTTGTGCCATTGACGATTACATCTGCACCTATTTTTTGCAATGAAGCAACAATACTATCTGCAGTTAATTTCTTTGTTCCATCAAGATAGCTAAATAGTTCATAACTAAATGATTCTGCAGCAGCACTAATATACCCAGATAATTTAAAGTCTCTCACAAAAGGAATGAATTGTACTGCGCCGCCAACAGCTCCTCCAATAAAGCTGCTTGCTATATTTTTAAACGTGACTTCTTCTCCTTTAATAACTGAATCAATAGCATTAACTGCCGCTGAAATAAGACCACAAGCTAGAGATACTAGAATTATAGTTATCCATAAAGAGCCCTCCTCATCTCTTCCCAAAATTGGATCATTTTGACAGTAAACGAATAAATTAGTTCCTTTTACATCTTTAAAGTCTAAATATTTTGGATTATCTGCGTTTAACCAACGACACCATTCAGGAACGTAGTATCTAGATTTGCAATAGTACATACTAGACTCACGGTCATAATAATAGCCTTTAAATTTAAACGGATTAAGTTCTCCTATTTCGGTGTCTGAATCAGAAATGATTTCTGTAATTTCACCCCAAGCATCATATTTATATTTAACGATTAATGATTTTCTTTCATCTAAAATTCCTAAAATATTGCCAAAAACATCTCTGAGATAAAAATATATATGATCTTTATTTAGAATAAATCCATAAAGCAAACCAGAATCGTCATAAAGGAAATCGAGTCGGTAAGCATCGCCAATCTCGCTAATAAGCTTATTGGAATCATAAACAAATTTAATTCTTGAGCCAGAAGAAAATTTCTTTTCTGTTCTCAATCCTTGTTCGTTATATAGATATTCCACCTTTATCGAGGAATTTTCATACTTTGCAAGCCTCTTACCTTCAAATGTGAATTCCTTGTTTCCATACTTTATAGGATTGAAAGGGTTTGAGGAATCATACTCAAAATAGCTCAATAACAATCATTTAAAAAGTTATCTAAATTAAATGCGAAATTACCAATATCAAAAGAAAGTTTGAATTATTTAAGTTTAAAATAAAATCTAATTACAAAACTATTTTTGTAATTTTATTAAAAATCCCTACAATTCTAGGATAAAATTTTAATTTTGATTATTATAATACATTCAATAACTCTTTATATTGAATATTAAATTGCTTACAAATTTTTCGAATTGCGCTTCTGTAGCATAAGAAACACCAAAGAGAAAACTTGCTAGCGTCATATGTTTTCATAATCAAAAGTTGATCATTAGTTAAATAAAAGAAATTAACTCGATTTTCTTTAAAATGCTTATCTTGATTAAGTTCTCTTACTATTGTAAAAACCTTACTCATCTTATAAACAGCATCATAAATAAAAATATTGTATTGCTTACTCCAATGAGGAAAAACTATTGAAAATGAATTAGCTTTTTTATATTTTTTCTTAATTTCACTATTAGCTACTGCTCTTACATTTTTAATGTTATTAATATCTAAAGAATCTATTTTGTGAGTAGCAATAGTTTTTAGATTATAAAAATTTGAAATATAAAATGTTGAAGCATCATTAATAATCACTTCATTTTTAAAGGTAGGAGCTAAAGATGTTTTAAATATTAAAGTTTTATTTAAACTGAAGTTGGCTCTTAATAAAATCCTAAAAAAGAGAAACGATAATACCCAAACAAAAAAAGAATAAAAAATTAAAACCATCGCACAATAAACACCATTTAATATTGGATCTCCAAAATAACCATTAGAAAGATAAGTTAAATAACTTGCTAAAGCTACACCACCTAAAACAACAATTACATGCAATGTATAAATTAAAGTTATCTTATTAAAACGTTTCATAACTGCTTCTTCTTACCTAGATATTATATTAAAGTGGCAGGTTATATTACTACCTAATTGTCTATTTTCTTTCAAATAACAGTAACACCAATTATGCAAAATCTTTTTTAAGAATATCTTTTTTTATTTAGTTTATGGTCTTTTTTAAATACTCTTTTATAAGCGTCTTTTTTGGTACGAACTAGCGACCTAAAATAAACTGCCTAAAAATAAAAAGTACCGATAATATCGGTACAATTAGGATCAATCTGTCTTTGTGCTATCGCTTTAATACAAAGATACCCCTACTAGAGAAATGCTACCTTTAAAAATACGTATTTTATCAATGTTTTCGGAAAGAAATCATCTTCAATCATTATTTCTAATTCGGTAATGCTAATACTTTCTCGCAGTCTCTAAATATTCTTCAACTGACATTCCAGAAATCAAAGGTTTAGTTATTTCTTTGACAAGTAAATTGGATGAGACATATTTATTTCCAAGTAGATTCTTTAAATAATTTTTAAATAGATTAACAAAATCATTAATACAAGTTTCGAATTTATCATAGCAATTTTCGCCAAACACAATTGGCGATGTATTATCAGGACATTCACACCATTTGTTATTCCATTTAGCAAATACTTGAGTATGCGTTTTATGAAAATCATTAGAAAGATATTCAAAAAATATATATTTACATTCAACATTATTTGTTTGGCACCATAAACGAATAAGCTCAGCAACATCCCAGCACCAACCGCAATTATTCGCAACTACTTGATCAGGAGAGGAAAAAGCATAGGACTCACCGCCTTGTTTTAATAATCATCATTCGGTGAATTTCTATGAATTTTTCCTTTAACATCCATATATCCATAATCAATATTGCGGATAAAATTGAAAAAATCATTAGTACCATATTTTAATACACGAGTTAAAGTTTCCATGCGTTTTCTCCGAACTTAAAATTACCTAATTAAATTAATAATCATTATTGTCAATAATTTGCCAATAGCCCGTTTTGTTTGAGCCAATACGTTTAATCAAAGATAAGTGTTTTAACTTAACAATGGTATTTTGAACTGTGGTTTTACCCGTATTCGTTATCTTTGCTATTCCAATTTGTGACATTTTAGGGTTTTCTTTAATTGCATACAGTATTTTTAATTCTGTTTTGTTTAATTTATCTGCCAATTTATCTACCGCATTATCTACCAAATCTTTAAATGAACGAATCCAGTTATAAGGGATAGTAACTATTATAGAATCCTCGTTAATTTTAAAAGCTTTTCTTCCGTAATTAGAAACAATCAAAGGATTTCCCTTACCCGTTCTTTCACTTAAATGAGTTGCAAGAAAAATGGAAGATAGATCTTCATTAACCGGTATGCTGTATCCCTTGTAAAAACCTTCAATGGTTTGTTTTGGAGCAAGGGATGAAAAAGAGGTTATTTCAATTCTGTCTTCAAAAAAAGTAATCATAGGAGCAACTCTTCTTAGCCAATTATTGTGAATAAAAGCATTTTTTACAGCCTCATTAAAACAATCTTGATTAAAAAGAGGGACATCTGTTCTTGTTCCACTATGGATATCTTCTATAGATTTAGTCATATTAATGGAATCGGCATAATCAATTATTCTGTCTATAACCGATACTAAACTTTGATTTCCAAATTCTTTTACAGAAAACAGTTTTTTCGTTTTATCTAGTCCCGAAAAAATTGATACTCTAACTGGAATAGAACCATTGTCGGCTAAAAAGCACGCCAACATGTTATATTTTCCATTATCACACAGCAAGTGCATATTTATTTTAAATGTTTCATCATTAAACATTAGATTTCTGCCTAAATAATAATTTTTTAACTGTGAAAAAGTTAAATCTTGTATTGGCGATTCAGTATTAATCATTGTAGGATAACCTTTGATTAATACATTCCAGAGTAAACCTTCTCTTTCTGGATATTTTTCTAATGAAGCAATGCTTGAACCAATTCTTGAATATCGTATTTTATTGAAAGATGTCGGTACGTTTTTCGCACATGGAATAGTTAAAACTATTAATCTTTCGTTATTTATAAAAATTTCATCAAACTGAAATGCTATGGAAGGCTTAAGATTCCTTGCCAAGTAGTTTTGAAATGGTTCATTTTTATAACTACAAAATGGATTTATGTTAGTTCCTATAACATCATGTTTTTTATCATCAATCCCCCAAACTAAATAACCATATTCCTTTCCCAAAATGGATGCAGAATTAGATAATGCAGATATATATTGACCTATTTTTTCCTCTTCAAACCAATTTGCCTTAAATTCAAACCATTCTTCTTCATCACTTCTTTTAATTAGATCATTAACAACATCAATCAAGTTCATTTTAATCATGTTCAAATTATATCATATTGGTAGATAAAGTGGTAGATAAAGTGGTAGATATTTTGTTTATAAATGTAATAATAAATGTACCAGTTGTGTTCAAATAAAATTCCCCACTTTTGTTCACTACTAGGTACATTTATATAAGACTTTTATAAGATTTTTATCAAAAAACATAGGGGCGTCATTTATCTAGTGGGGTGTCGTTTTTCTAGTAGCTAAACATTTATCTAGTAGGCCTTCATTTTTGTAGTAGAATCAAATTTTAAAAATTCATCAGTTCGAACCATTATATTAAAGTGTCAGGTTATATTACTACCTAATTGTCTATTTTCATTCAAATAACAGTAACACCAATTATGCAAACTCTTTGTAAACGTAAATATTTTACAAATGGGCAAAATTTAGGACCCTCTACATAGGGTTT
>OLIT01000999.1_pt1 | contig 26520 bp, 28 predicted proteins | sample 1601341 | NCBI WGS metagenome assembly OLIT01 (sample SAMEA2452121, study PRJEB22498) | human gut metagenome | biome: human feces; feature: human gut; material: feces | place: Australia | collected 2012
TTCCATAGTCCACACCTATCTATTACATATTAGCTATCAGTTATCATTTTGTACTCTTTAAGACTATAATATGATTGCCGTTTTAAATAGCTTCTGTTAGACTATAAGATATTAGCTTGTAGCTTATCGGAGGGTACGGATATGAAGAATATATGGAGAAAAATGCGGGACTGTTGGCTGGATTTCTGGGAAGATGATGAACTGGACATGGATAAAAAACATTTAAGCCAGCATGACAAGCGTTCCCTGCTTTATGGTGGTTTTATGATAGAGGTTGCTACATTTGGACTTTTCTCAATCGGTATTATAGCCGGGAATATATGGACGAACCATCAAAACCAGAAAGATAAAAACATCCAGTGCCTGTCCCCGGCAAAAATGTATGAAAATTAAGCACGATATATTTCCTCTCTACACACCACTTATATTTTGTGTTAAAATTCATTAGGAAAGTATCAGATTCAGAGCAAACAAAAAGAGCAGTTCCGAGAAAAACCAGAACGGCTCTGAATGTGATTCTTTCCAATTGTACCAAATTGCAAACTTATTTTCTGATAATTTGTATATAACTTGAATTAGAAAAAACAATTTTACAAAGTAGCAGAAAATTATGATGCGATTACCCTATATGAAAATATATCATAAAAAGAGTGCGTTGGCAAGCCGCTGCGTAGCAGCTTGGTACAATAAATTAACAAATCGGAATTTGGAGGATGTGAATGAGCAGCATGAAGAAAACAAAAGAAGGAATTAATTTGAAAGAACTCCTTAGGCTGAAGAATACAGGTAGTATCTTTGTGATTGCGGGACTTTTGATGATTTGGGTAATAGCGTCGTACACATATATTCTGCAAAGTTCTTACACTAAGACCGCTCTTGAAACAGAAATCACACGTGACACAGCGAGTGCAGATGCAGTACACAAACTTGTGGATGGAAGAATCGGCAAAGAAGATTTTGATCAAATCAAAGATCAATCTGATGAAAAGAAGCAATTATATAAGGATATTTCTTCATATTTCAATGAAATCAGAACACTGAATTCTACTCGATATATTTACACCGCTACAAAAAATGAAGAAGGAAAACTCGTTTATGTGGTAGACGGTTTGGATCCGGATGCGGATGATGTAAGACACCCTGGAGATTATATTGAGGAAGAAATGGTTCCGTATATTGATAGGGCTATTTCTGGGGAGAATGTGTACTCTCAGGATATCATTGATACAACATGGGGTCCGATTTTTACGGCTTGCTATCCTATAAGCGCAAATCACGATGGGACAGGAGAAATCATTGGCGCATTTTGCATTGAAATGGATATGCAATCAGCTTATGGAATGGTTGAAAAGACGAATCATATTTCCATCATCTGCGGTTTAGTCGCAGGAGCTGTATTGCTTTTAATTTGTCTATATACCTATTATGTTTACCAGAAAATCAAGGCAGAAGAGCAAAAACAATTATTAATGAACGCCGCTGAGGAAGCAGATGCTGCCAACAAAGCAAAATCTGCGTTTTTGCTTAATATTAGCCATGACATCAGAACACCGATGAATGCCATTATTGGATTTACAAACATTGCGCTTCATCAGAACACGGTTTCAGATATTCATGATAGCTTGGAGAAAGTTCAAAAAAGTTCGAATCATCTTCTCTCTTTGTTGAATGACGTTCTGGATTTTAGTCGCATTGAAAGCGGAAAAGTTACGATTTCGCCCGAGCCAGTGGACATTACTCAATTGACAGATAACGTCCAGGCGATTATGAATGGACTTCTTTATACTCGAGATCTTAAGTTTGAAGTACATCGAGAAATCCCAAAGAACCCATATGTCCTTGCGGATGTTGTGCGTATCCGGGAAGTTTTGGTGAATCTTCTTGGCAATGCTGTGAAATTCACAAAGGACGGCGGAAAGATTACTTTGGATATCAGAAGTTACCCAGGAGCGGACGAGAAACATATCATAACTCGTTATGTTGTTCAAGATAACGGTATTGGCATGAGCGAAGAGTTCCAGAAAAAATTATTCGATCCGTTTTCACAAGAAGATGATGCTAATGCCAGAACTCAATATAAGGGAACCGGTCTTTGTATGGCCATCACAAAAAAATATGTGGATATGATGGGCGGTTCGATTGCTGTTGAGAGCAAAAAAGGTGTGGGTTCTACATTCACAGTGGAGATCCCACTGGAGTTGACAGAACAGGTTATTCAATCAGAACAAAAAACAACATCTGCATAGAGATTTGACGGGTATTCATGTTCTTATGGCTGAGGATAATGATTTAAATGCTGAACTTGCTACGATAATGCTGGAAGATGCTGGTATGACCGTAACACGCGCATCAGACGGAAAAGAAGTTGTGAATTTGTTTAAAAATCATCCACGAGGCACATACGATCTTATTTTGATGGATATTATGATGCCAAACATGGATGGACACCAAGCAGCAAAAGCCATTCGAGCCTTGGGTATAGAGCGGTCCGATGCAGTTACGATTCCAATTATAGCTTTGTCTGCAAATGCTTTTATAGATGATATTCAGGAATCTCTGAATTCAGGCATGAATGACCATATTTCCAAGCCGATTAACATGGAGGAATTAATCGATACTATCACTAAATACATTAAACACGATTAGGAAAACAAAGAAGTTAATTCTGATGAAAAGTTTGCACTGGCCTTGTCGGATGCGAAAGCGTAAGTTTCCTATGATTATGATACGGGTCGCATCACCACATTTCTTATCAGCACCCAGAACCAAGAGGACACCTCTGTTATGGATATTCGCTCGCTGGCGGAAGCTGTCATGGAAACCGCCGGGAAGATCAAGAACGACAATATGTCCGATCAGGATTTCTACAAATTCAAGTTTACAGAACTGAATCAAAAGAGCTCGAAGGAGCTCTTTTTCCTTTTTTATAATAGTATCTGGGACTGTTGTTCCGTTGATAAGATTTTCAAGTTGTTGTGCGACTTCGGCTTGTTTGTTTGGATACAGACTACTATAAGTATTTAAGGTTTGAAAGAATTGTAGAGCAGATGAAACAGGCACAGGGGATCACGGAACAGTTAAAGGCAGAAAATCAGATGGAATGGGTAGCGAGAATGAACAATATGTAATCGTGTGCAAGGGAGATTGTGGATACAGAGATGGTTTATCAATAATGGAAATAAAATGAAGGAGAAAAGGCGGCAGTTTAGAAAGGCTGTTGCCTTTTAGGAATTGTTGTTTATTTGTTGTTTTTTATAAGATATACTATAAAGAAAAGATAGCATTATAGCCAGAGGTGGAATTTATGAACTATAAAATTTTAATGGTTGATGATGATAGAGAATTGCTAAAAATGTTGAATCAATACTTTACATTGAAGAATTATACAGTGATTATTGCAGAAAATGGCATAGAAGCAATGGAAAAGATAAGTGCAAATCCCGATATTATTTTATTGGACGTAAATATGCCGGGAATGGACGGAATTGAAGTGTGCAGAAGAATCAGAGATATGGTTTCCTGTCCGATTATTTTTTTGACTGCAAAAGTAGAAGAACAGGATCGAGTAATGGGATTGTTGTCTGGTGGTGATGATTATGTTTTAAAACCATTCAGTTTGAAAGAATTAGATGCTAGAATTATTGCCCATTTGAAACGTGAAGAACGTTTACATAGGAAAAAAGAACAAAGGTTTTATGGAGAATTAGTGATTGACTATGCCAGTAAATGTGTACATATTAAAGGGAATGCTTTAGAGCTTACGAAATTAGAGTATGAGATCATAGAATTTTTGTCTATGAACCCTGAAATGGTATTTGATAAAGAACGAATCTATGAGAAGATTGGCGGATATGATGCAGAAGGGGACAGCCGGGTGGTTACGGAGTTGATTCGCAGAATCCGCAAGAAAATGAAAATGTATTCGGAACACGAATATATTGCAACGGTATGGGGGAGGGGATATAAATGGGCAAAATAAAAAATCTTTCGTTAAGGAAAACCATTGTTTTGTATATGATAATTAGTTTAATAATTAGTTTTTATCTTTCAGCACTAATTATGCGAATAGCAAGCACAGTACAAAACAACATTTGGTGGAATTATGTAGACCAAGAAGAATATTTTGAAATGGCTGAAGGGGATGGTAGAAGGTATTTGCCAGATGTTCCGAGACCACATTCTTATGAAATGAAAGAATTTGATTATCATGTATCGGAAATATGTGATTTTCTTCAGACATTTACAGTGCTTATCGTATCTGTTGCAGGGAGTATTATAGCGGTATTTCTTTTTTATAAGCATAAACTGAAATGCCCTATCGAAGAATTAGAACTGGCTTCCCGACAAGTTGGTCGAAATAATTTAGATTTCCATATCACTTATGAAAATGAAGATGAGATGGGCGGATTGTGCAAAGAGTTTGAACGAATGAGAGGACAGCTGGCAGAGAATAATCAACAGTTATGGAAAATGCTTGAGGAAGAAAAGGCTTTGCGGGCTGCCATTGCACATGATATACGTTCTCCGCTCTCTGTGCTGGAGGGGTATCAGGAAATGCTTTCAGAATATCTTCCGAAGAAAGAGATAAACATGGAGCAAGCCTTAGAAATGGTAAATGAAAGCAAAAAACAGATTGAACGTATGGATATCTTTGTGGAAACTATGCGAAAGATGAGCAGTTTAGATACAAGGGAGTTAGTAGCAGAAGAAATTACCAGTAAACAGGTAGAAATAGACGTACGGGCAGAGATGAACGTGTTTAGGAAAAAATTTGGAAAGCTATATGAATTAGAATGTTCGGAAACAGAAGAAAAATTTTCAGGAGATAAGGAAGTGATTTTAGAGGTTATAGAAAACCTTTTGTCAAATGCCTTTCGTTACGCCAAGACAAAAGTGGAAATGGAAGTGTTTCTTACCTGTTCTGAATTACAGATCAGAATAAAGGATGATGGAGTGGGATTTACAATAGATAAGCAAAAGGCAACAGAGCTTTTTTATCAGCAAAATGTGAAAGACAGTTTGAAACATTCAGGAATGGGCATGTATATCAGCAGATTGTATTGTGAAAAGCATGGTGGTCAGTTACTGATAGAAAATGAAAAACAGAGTGGAGCTGTAATAACAGCAGTATTTCATCGGATTGCATGAGCGGTCCGATTTTTTTATGCTGTTGTCTTTTTGTTGTGATTTATATTTTATGATGTCTATAACGAAGGAAAGGAGGAATACGTATGATTGCTATTTTTAAAAGAGAGATTATGAATTATCTAAAGCGACCGTTATTTTGGGTAGGTGTTCTGCTTGTGATTTATGGTGTGTTTAATGCGACAAGTCCATATTTAACCACACATTATCTTACAACGGGGGAGAAAATCATCAATGATCAGTCCAACACTTCGGTTGAAGGAGAAGTGTATGAGGGCTATATTCCAGCCACGCCTGAAAAGCACAGAGAGGTATGGCATGAAAAGGTAAAAATAAAATTAACGGATGTGTTTGGATTGACGGATTCAGAAGCACAGAATGTCATTGAAAAGCTGGAAAGCATGAATTTAAAAGAGGCCTATGCGTATTTGGAGCAGGAATATGACTGGTACGGGGCAAGGTATTTATACGAGGACAGTACGTATTATAAGGGAACGGCAGAAGAAATCAATGCATATCTAGATAAAAAATTGGAAGATAAGACATTTTCTTTTTATTACGCAAGAAAATTTGCTGATTTTGCGGGTCTGTATATGGTGTTTTTTGCAATTATTATGTTGGCGGTTTTATTTTTACAAGATACAAAAAAGCATACTTATGAATTGTTGCATACAAAGCCTGTGACTGCCGGGAAGTATGTAATGGGAAAAGTGAGTGCAGGATTTACAATTTGTTTGCTTGTGCTAACTATTTTGAATATACTGTTTTGGGTATTGTGCCGCATCTATACAAAGGATAGTGGATTTGAAGTGCGACTATGGGATTTTGTGGCTTCTACGGTACTTTATATATTGCCTAATATGCTGATGATTGTGAGTATATATACATTGATTTCACTCATATTTAAAAATCCACTTCCGGGTGTACCACTTTTGATTCTTTATATGGTGTATTCCAATTTGGGCGGAACTAATGCAGAGGGAGTTTACGGATATTGGGGCAAACCTTTGGCAATCATGGTACGATTTCCGGGGCAGCTTTTTGATACGACACCGCCCCCGATGGCGCTCTTAAATCAAAGTTTTCTTATTATTGTATCGGTAGTAATTATACTGATTTCGATACAGATTTGGAAGCGGAGGCGAATATAAATGAAGAAGGAAATGAAGATTGTTCTGCCATTTTATAAAATTGCTTATGCAGTATCCTTTGTTGTAATTTTAAGTGTGATTCGTGCAGTTGTTTTCACGTATGAAATAGGACTATCCATAGAGCCGCCTTTTGCGATATTGACTGCTGTTTTTTGTGCAGATACTTATGTGCAGGAAATTACAAGCAACCGTTCCGAAGTTCAGAGACTGTATCAGATAAAAAAGAGAATCTATTCTATTATACAGAGACTGATGATACAGGGAACTTTTTTGCTGCTGCTCGCTGTTCTTGGATATGGATTGTTTTTTGCGTTTCAGAAACCAATTACACATCCAGTAACAGAAAGTGAAATACTTCAGTTTATTACCTGTTTTGGGGCGATTGTAGTAACTATTTTCTTTTGGGGAATATTGGCTAATACATTGTCTATGCTTTTTCGCAATATGTGGATGGGAATTGGAAGCAGTCTTTTGATATGGGTAGCAACAAATTCCACAGGTGGAGATAAACTTTTTGGAGCATGGAATCTGTTTTCTTATTCTTTTAGAGATATAGAAAATACTGCCGATATTACATGGCTGTATGGGAAAGGCTTGTGTATTTGTATCGGACTGATTTTGTTACTGGCATTGCCGAAGATCGTAAGAAAGAGAGGGTAAATTTATGAGTATTCATATTGAGGATTTAACGGTAAGATTTAAGAATAGTGTCACAGCAATCGACCATGCAGATTTAGATATACCAAATGGGATATTTGGACTATTGGGAGAAAATGGAGCGGGAAAGACAACTTTGATGAGAGTTTTGACCACTGTGCTTAAACCTACAAACGGAATGGTTACATTAGACGGAATTTTGTATAGCGAAGGAAACTATGAAAAAATCCAAAGAAAGATAGGGTATTTACCACAGGAAATTGAACTGTATCCTAATTTGACGGTTCAGGAGTGTTTGGAGTATATGGGAGATCTGGCAGGTGTTCCGAAAGCAGAATGTAGAAAGCGGATAGATTATTATTTGAAAAAGACCAGTCTTATAGAACATCGTAAGAAGAAAATGAAGCAGTTATCAGGCGGTATGAAGCGACGGGTAGGATTGGTGCAGGCGCTTTTAAATGAACCGGAATTTTTAATTGTGGATGAGCCAACTACCGGTTTAGATCCGGAGGAACGTATTCGCATCCGCAATTTGTTAGTAGATTTTTCTGAAAACAGAACGGTTTTGTTTTCAACTCATGTGGTAGAAGACTTAGCTGCCACCTGCAATCAGCTTGCAATTATGCATAAAGGTCGATTTCTGTATGCGGGTTCTATGAAGAATTTGACAGAAGAAGCACAGGGGAAAATCTGGATTTGCAAAGTACCTGATGAGAGAAAAGCAAGAGAAGTGGAACAGAAGTATCGTATTACATCTAAACAGTATGTTGAGGGGGGATTGCAGTTAAGAGTGATTTCTGAAATACAGCCAGAATTGGAGTGTATGTCAATTCCTGCAACGTTGGAAGATGCTTATATTTATGTGACGAATCAATACGAGTAGATAAAGCACCATCTGATGCTTTACTACCAGTTGCACGTTGTTCGCTTTGAATATTTGTGGAGAAAAAGTATGTATTATTTTGGCTTTCTATAAAACCTATAAACCAGCCATTTATATCCTGCCCGTTCACTCGTCCGGTTCCGGTTTTTCCATAAATTCTCCATTTTCAGAGGCGGTAAGATGGATGGAATTTTTGACGGCATGAATATTAGCAGGAGTAAAGTTGAAGTTGTTTCGATATAAATTTTTCAAAAGTTCAACTTGTTCTACTGGTGAAATCTTTAAGGATGACTGCATCCAGTAGGAAGAGAAATCTCCGGATATATTTTTATTGCCATATCCTATTTGCTGAAGGTATGAATTTATAGTGGAAGATCCGAGCTGCTTGTCGATTGATTCAAAATACCAGTTTGTATATATCTTTTAAAAGGTATATGATTAAGAAAAACGGCAGGAGGTATCTGAATGAAATCACATAAATATTGGTCTATCGGTGCACTGATTACAATGCTTGGAACTTTTTATACAGGTTATAAGGGATCAAAAGAAGGCCATAAGTACTTTGCAGCAAGTTCTTTGCTTTGCATGATTATGGCTATTTATACAGGACACAAGATGATTTCTGGTAAAAGTAGGAAGAAAAAAGAAGTTTCAGTAGAGAGTGTTGAAGATTAAAAAACAAAATATTTTAATAAATAACGCCGGTGCGGGATTTTTGATATCCAGTACTGGCGTTATTTATTCTACAGGGGCTTGGGGGTGTAGCCACCAAATATACTATTCGTTTTCTGCTTCGGCAAGTTTGTTAAGGATCCACTCCCTATTGATAACTATTTCATCATCATCGCGGAGATCCTTGAAATCATTGCAGTGTGAAGAAGCAAATTCATACATATTGTCAATGTCAACTGCACCAGTAATCTCACCCTTATTAATGATTACAAGAATATTTGTTCCGTCGTCGTCGACAGCAAAGCGCAGTTCATCAAATTCTATATCGGGATCATTTTTGAGAATAGAATCTGTCGCAAGTAATTTAACAAGTTCCATTACCCTGTCATCTTTACCTGCATCAAAGATCTGGATCTTTTCAACGAGCTGATTTGCTGATGTCACAATCCGGTATAAGTACTTTTCGGTACGATAATCAGCCAAAGCATTTTTTTCATAAAATATTTCATATGTCTTCTTTACTTCTGATTCAGGAACCAGATAAATCATGACAAGATCTTCCATCTGGTGATAGAGTGTGGAGTAGTTTAAACGAAAGGTCTCTCCACAGCTCGGGCAGGTATAAAGGAAAATAGATTGATTAAGTACCTTCTCTTTCATTTCAGGATCCAGTGCAGTATTAATGCTGTCCCAGACTTCAAAATCTCCCTCATGATGGCAGGAAGGGCAGGTTACCTTTTCTATATGATGTTTTGACATAAATAATCCCCCTTTCAGTGAGATAAATCTATAGTTTTCTTATTGTAGAATACACTTATCCTTTATTATTTTGCCAGGAAATTACTCTGAATCTCCATCGGCATATGATAAGCCTGGCCTCGTTTTGTCAGGCTGTATAATTTAAAGCTCATGAGTTCCGGAGTCGCATTCAATGAACTGCAGAGTCCGAAATAATCCAGGTCTTCGTTCTGAACCATCTCTTCAATGTCTTCATCTTCAATCAGCAGATCGGCAGCAAACAGATTGGCCTGGTATTCTGTATTATCCGTCATATTGTAGAGGGTATCATCTTGCATCGGAGCCATTTTCAGCTGGGAACGATGCAGAATGATATGCCCTAATTCATGGGCGGCAACAATCATCTTTTCTTCTTCTGAAAGGAAACTACTGATCATGACATAGATCGTCTTGCAGCTCATAAAACAATATCCTTTCAGTGTCTTATATCTGGAAGTTTCCCCGACAACAATGTTCATCTGATCCATGATCTCAAATGGATCTCGGGTTCCATATTTCTTGATTAATTTCTTTGTTTCTGTATATATGTAAGTGTTTCTCAAATAAATCACCTCAAAAGTAAAAAATAAAAGGGCAGAAATATCCTTGTAACTATAAGGTAACAGATTAGGTGTACAATAATCCCGCCTTCTATTATTTTTCCTCTTGGTTTTTCAGATATTTTTTCGGTGTAAATTTCTTTGCACGTCTTTTGGAATCCAGATAAAGGCTCTGGATCTCATCCATAAAAGCTATTTTATCTTCGTCTGTCAGTGATCCACCGGCAAACATAGCTGCAGCCTGTTCCAGAATCTGCTGAGCCTGTCTGGCACCACGGTTACCAAACTGTTCGGATGCTTCTGTGATAAAAGCTTCATTCTCACTCATGAGATAAGAAACGTCACACTGTAATGCATCTGCCAGTTTCTGATACAGAACATTTTGTTTTGGAAAACGTCCTTCTACTTCCCAGGATCGAATAGTCCTATATGAAACACCAACCATACTGGCCAGTTCCTGCTGACTCATCTTTTTTTCTTTTCTTAATGATCTTACTTTTTCACCGAATGTCATAAACATACCTCTTTCTAAGCCCTGTCTTATAAGTTTCATTAGCCGCTTCAAGGCAAAACGGGAAATGTGTTTCCTTAAAAATAAAAATTAATCTTGACAAAGGGAAATATCTCTCCTATAATGTGAATCACAGATAAGGGAAACATCTTTCCTATAAGATACACAATATTTCCTCTTTTGTCAATGGATATGTGAAATGAATTTCCTGTAATTCAATGAAAACAGGAAGGATAGACAATCATTGATAGTCAAAATGGGATACATGTTACAAAAAGAGGAAAGACGTATGGGAGGTGGCAATGTGAGTCAGGATCAGACTTCTATTATCTGTATTGATTTGAAGTCCTTTTATGCTTCTGTAGAATGCGTAGAACGTGGGCTGAATCCATTTAAAACAAACCTGGTGGTTGCAGATCCTACCAGATCAAAGTCAACAATCTGCCTGGCAATCACTCCGGCCATGAAGGCGCTTGGCATCAAGAACCGGTGCCGGATCCATGAGATACCGGATTGTGTGAAGTACATTACAGCCATGCCGAGGATGCAGTTGTACATGGATTATTCCGCAAAGATCTATGGAATCTATCTGCGGTATGTCTCAAAAGAAGATATCCATGTGTACAGTGTTGATGAGTGTTTTATTGATGTGACAAACTATCTGCAGCTTTATCATCTCACTGCAAAAGAAATGGCGGTAAAGCTTATGCAGGCAGTCATGGAGGAAACTGGCATCACTGCAACTGCAGGTGTGGGAACCAATCTGTATCTTGCTAAGATTGCAATGGATATCGTAGCAAAGCATGTGGATGACCATATTGGAATCCTGGATGAATTCTCTTACAGAGAGCAGCTATGGGATCATAAACCATTAAGTGACTTCTGGAGGATTGGATCCCGGACCGAAAAAAAACTGGCCGGTTACGGGATCCATACGATGGGCGATATCGCAATGGCTTCTTTAAGATCCGAAGACTGGCTGTATAAGATGTTTGGGATTGATGCAGAGCTGTTGATCGATCATGCATGGGGTTATGAAACATGCCGGATGAGTGACATCAAGAACTATCATTCTGAGGAACACAGCCTATCGAATGGCCAGGTGCTGATGCGAAATTATTCTTTTGACGAAGCACTCGTGATTGTAAGGGAAATGACAGACAACCTGGTCCTGGATCTGTTTGAAAAGGGACTGGTGACAAGTTCTATCACCTTATGGATTGCATACGACCACAGGTATGAGCATGAGGCATCCAAAGGAACCGTAAAACTCGAAAGAGGAAGTAACAGTTCAAAAAAAATCATGGATGCAGTGGAAGATTTATATCTCAGGATTGCAGACAAATATACCGGAATCCGAAGAATCGAGGTGTGTGCGAACAGGGTTGCTCCTGAAAGTTATGTGCAGTACAGCCTGTTTGATGATCCCAAACAGACCGATAAGGAACGGCATTTACAGGAAGCAGTATTGAATGTAAAGCAGCGTTATGGAAAGAATGCGATCATGCGTGGATCCAATCTGCTGGAGTGTTCCACCTATAGAGAACGCAATGAACAGATTGGTGGTCACCGTGCTTAGAGGAGGTGCAAAAAGTGCTGGCAAGTGCATATCAACCGTATTTATATTTACCAAGACCGGTTTCCAGGAGGCATCCCATGGATGTAGGACGCAGGGCAAAACAGTTTGCTCCATTTGCGGCACTTCGTGGACTGGATGAAACGATCCGGCAACAGGAAATCATTTATGAACCAAAAAGAGATTTATCTGAGGAAAAGAAAAATGAGCTGGATATGAAATTAAGAATCCTGGCATATGGAATGAAGATACAGGCAACTTATTTTCAAAAGTCATGGAAGAATCCATTAATTGGTCAGTACCATACATTATCTGGAACCGTAGAATTTTTTGATCCATCAGTCCACTTACGGATTGATGATACCGAGATTCAGATCCAGGACATCTGTGATCTGACTGGTGATGTATTTGAAACTATTGAAATATCATGTTAATTAATCACAGCGGAATTTTTTATACCGGAAAGAGTGAGTGGTAGCTGGTGAAAGGATAAAAAAGGATGCACAGATCGACAAAGCAGATCTGATCAGAATAGAAATCGTGCTGTTCGTGTAGCTTTGGCACTTACGGAATGGATGGCATGATGCTCATAAGGCGGATTTGATTTCCCTTTGGTCCGTTGAGTAATAAATGGAGAAATATCTTATTGCTTAAAGGAGGAAGCCTATATGGGATCAGGTGCTATTAAATGGCATGTACACTGCTCTGTATGTGGAGCATTTATTGAAAAGAGCGCACAAAGCGATTCAGAAGTGGAGTGCAAAAAATGTCGCAGTACATTGGAGATATTTGTAAAGGATGATATGGTGTCGGTTCGTCCGATCCACATCCGAGATGAACAATTAAAGTCCAGGATGCGGACGTATTCCCGAAAGATGATGAATCAGGGATCATAACAGAATAGAATGAGCTGTCTGTAGTAAGCGTTGGATTTGGCAGGAACCATCAAGAACGCACCAGGCAGTAAGAGTTTGTCAAGGAGCTGAACCTGACTGGAATCACTAAGAGCCCGGCAAAACATTTACGGATACACTGCAAGATCAGAAGTATTTTCTGGTTTTGGAGATTGTTGAAGTATTTGTTTTGTCGGGCTTTTTTGATGTATTTCAAAAAATTTTTAAATTTTTTGTCGTACCCCACTGTAAAACAGGCTCTCAGCGTTTCGTTATATAGAGGTTGAATTCTCTTCTGCAAAAATAATTGCAGAGAGAGATTTTGATAATATGACACAAAGGAGGAAGCAAAGATGACTGAAATCGAATACCAGGAATTTGTAAGGCATTGTCCTTACGATGCTATGGGCGATTATTCCATGTTTCGCAAAGAGCAAACAGAGAATGAATCAGAAGATGCACATATCAACTGAATAAGCCAGGCAATCTGGCAAACTTAATCTAAACGCAGATACATGCGTTACAAAGGAGTCGCGGATTCCCGTTCAAAAAAAACGGGTGAGTTCGTGACCTCTTGTACTGCAGTTCTTTATGTCTGTGCAGAAATTTCATAAAAGATGGAATGGACCACCCGGAGCCGAAAGGCAGAAAGGTGGTCTTTATGTTGACATTAAAAGAACTGAAAAAAATCGTGAAAGTTGCTGATGTGGAGAAGAGAATCCCAAGCGTGAAATCCTTGAAGGAACACAAAGTTGTAGTAAAGGAAATGATCAATGCAGATACAACAATCTCTGTTTATGATCACGGATATGTACTTTATACAGCAGGAAATCAATCAACCGTATTTCCGCTTCATAGTTGTGATGACTATGAATATGTGAGTGTAACTGGCGATAACAAGGAATTCAATAAAGAGTTCTTTGATAATGAAAACTGGTATATCCGTCTGCTGATGGAGGCTGAAGACCGTATGGCATACAGCCAGAGCAAAATCAGCACCAATCATGGTGTGTTTTCTAACAGCGATGTTACAGATGATGCGGAGATTATGAGAGGATCTTCAAAAGATTTTGTTGACGATGTTATCGACAGAGAAATTCTAAACGCTTTGATCAAAGAGTTAACAGAGAGACAAAAGACGGTACTCAATCTGGTTTATTTCGAGGAAATGCGTCAGCAGGATGTTGCAGATTATCTGGGAATCAAACAGCAGAGTGTAAATGACCTCCTGAACAGGGCATTAAAAACGATGAAAAAAAAGGCGGAAAACGAAGAATTTTAAAAAAATTGAATTAGACCACTGTAAAACAGGCTCTGAGCGTTTCGTTATATGAAGGGTTTGCATAGAACACCTTCATGTACCTTGAAAAATGAATAGCCTGCCCGGAGTGATATTCGGTTTGAACATGCATAGAGCGAAAAGCTGCGTGTCTGCCAGAAGAAAACGTATCAGAGATGGAAACTGATATAGGAACGGATCCGGGAAAGAAAACAGGAAAACGCTTAAATCTTAAATCAAAATAAAATGTCTGAATCTAAAAAGAGGATGACAGTAGAAATCATGTGGCGGTATTTGTGACAAACAGGTACCGCCATATATTTGTGCTGTTATCTCAGCTTGTGCTGACTGTCCCAAATAGCGCAAATTTCAGGAAAGGAGGCGATCATCTTCGTATAAAAGATAATACGCAGACACGAACAGATAACCATACACAAAAAAATCAGAAAGGAAGGATTTAAGAGAATGAACGTGAAAAAGAAAGCACGCAGGGTGATGTCCGGTTTATTGACTGCAGTAACGGTTCTATCGACGGTACTCTCTCCCGCTGTTGCCTATGCTTCTGATGATGCCGGATCTGTAAAAAAGATTCCGTATTATGAGGAGATCAAGGATCAGTTGGATGAAGATGAAGTGGTAACTGCAAAGGATTATGAGATCAAGGTTGGAGACAATTTCGATGTAAAGAGTGATTATACCGGTCTTACGATCCAGGATGACAGCAAAGTAAAAGTTACATTTCAGGAAGCAAAAGATACGGATGGAAATGACTTTTCTACCGATTATGCCAATTCCTATAAGGCAGTCTATTATGTAGAACCACAGACAACGGATCACCCAACCTACCAGATCAATCGAAAGATCGTGGTAAAAGAAGCGGATCAACAGAAAGATTCGCAGTCAGAAAGTTCTTCTGATCAGGATGCTGGTTCTTCCGATAAGACAGAAACAGAGGATTCTGAGGCTGACTCGTCTACAGAGGAAACTGATGCTGCTGACACGGAGAGCAAAACAGAACTGACAGAAAAAGAATTTGATGCAGAGATCGAAGCAACGGAGGATCAGGAGACCGTTGATCCGGAAACAGGGATCACACTCTCAGAGGTTATGCAGGAAGCTGTTGACCAGGAAGTTGCTCTTGCAGATCTTGAAGCAGGCGAAAGTATTACTTTTGATATGCCAATGATGCTTGCTTCCGGTGAAACAGGAACAAAATCAGTCACAGTTACAGCCGGCTCCTGGTACTATTACGCAGACTATGGATTAGGTTCTTATCTGACTTGTCCATATTATGTGAAATGGGGAAGCATCAATGCGACAGCATACTGTGTTGAACCATCGAAAAAAGGACCGGGAAATGGAACTTATACGATCCAGAAACTTGCCGATGGAAAGACACTTGCAAAGGTCTGCTATTACGGAACAAAAGCAAGTGATGAGAATGGTTTCTTCGATGAGAAACATCCGGATTTTCCGGCAGGAAAGAGATTCATCATTACCCATCTTGCAGCGGCTTATGCAAATGGATCCAGTGACTGGGCATCCGGAACCAATGCGACAGGAAAGAACCTGGCAATGGAACTTTATAACTATTGTGTAAATATGCCGGACATTCCATCTGTAGATATGAGCTTTTCCGAATCTAATGTAAAGGCTTATGTGGAAGGAAACAGCCAGCGAACAAGTGTGATCACATTCAAAGCAGATAAACTGCAGACGATTACATTTAAGTTGCCAAGTGGTGTAAAGCTTGTAAATGTGTCAACCGGTAAAACAAGTGCTGCAGGAGCAAGTGTAGAAATCAGTGGAGGTACACAGTTTTATCTGACAGCACCACTTGATCAGGCAGAGAGCGTCAGTGCTACATTTTCTTCTCAGATGAAGGGAAGCATTGATAAAGAATACTCTGCTTACAAGATTGTAACAGGATCCGGAACACAGGATCTGGCTCTTGTTTTCGGTGAAGGTGTCGGAAATGAGAAATATGTGGATTTTAAAGTAACCTGGACAAAAGAATGTAAGGTATCCATTGTAAAGAAAGACCAGGATACAGGCAATGCACTGGCTGGTGCAGTGTACGGGATCTATTCCGATGCTGCATGTACAAAGCTGATCGCAGAGATGCCTGAAACTGATCAGAATGGTGCTTCACAGCTCACAATGGAAAAGACACAGGAAGTTGTTTATCTGAAAGAAATCTCTGTTCCAACAGGGTATCAGATTGATACAAAGTCTTATAATGTGACTCTTGCTATCGGAAAGACAACGACCAAAAATGCAACGGATAAGCGAACAAATGCAAAGCTCAACATTGCAAAACAGGATGCTGAGACAGGCAATGAAGCCCAGGGAGACGCAACACTGGAAGGTGCGGTATATGGTCTTTATGCAAGAGAAGACATTGTTCATCCGGATGGAAGAACCGGAACGATCCATAAGAAAGACAGCCTGATCACATCCCTGACAACGGATAAGAATGGCGAAGCTTCTGTATCGGATCTCTATCTTGGAAAGTATTATCTGAAAGAGCTTAGTGCTCCGGTGGGGTACGTACTGGATCCGACAGAACATGATGTGGACTGTACTTACGAAGGTGCTACTGTTCCGACAGTAGAAAGAACTTCTGTATGTAAAGAAACAGTCATTAAGCAGCCGTTCCAGATCATTAAAGCCGCAAACAATGGAAAGACCGATGCAGATCTTCTGCAGGGAGTCGGTTTTTCAGCATGGCTTGTCAGTGATCTGAAAGTAAAAGCAGATGGAAGTTATGATTTTGACTCAGCCAGACCAGTTGTACTGACTGCAGATGGTCAGACAGAAATGTTTACCGATGAAAAAGGATATGCAAGATCGATTCCGCTTCCATATGGAACTTATGTGGTAAGAGAAACCACAAGCAAACACAACTATGCACCGGTTGATGATTTTGTAGTGAAGATCACAGAGAATCATCCGGATACACCGCAGACATGGCGAGTGCTGCTGGATAAAGAATTCAAAGCAAAATTAAAGATCATCAAAAAGGATGCAGAAACACAGAAATCTGTACTCCTGGCTAATACTGAGTTCAAGGTATACGACCTGGATAATCAGAAATATGTGGAACAGACAACATCCTATCCGAAGCCAACGGTACACAAATCCTATTTCACAAATGAGGAAGGATACCTGGTACTGCCAAAGAATCTGAAACCTGGCAACTACCGGATTGAGGAAGTGACGGCACCCGATGGGTACACAATATCCAAAAACTATGTGACAGTTGCAGTTGATACAGATACTGCTTATCTGACCGATCCTGTCACAGGAGATGCAGTCATTGATGTGGAATATACCAATGCCCCGGTCAAAGGTCAGTTAAAGATCTATAAACAGGGTGAAGTGTTAAAGGGATTTGATAAGGACTTCCAGTATGAAATGGCTGGACTTGCAGGTGCTGAATTTGAAGTCTATGCGGCAGAGGATATCTATACTGCCGATCATCAGGTAGATGCAGATGGACAGAGAACTTTGTACTTTGCAAAGGATGCACTGGTGGCAACCGTTACAACGGATACAGATGGTTATGCAACTGTAAAGAATCTTCCACTTGGCAGATACTATGTCAAAGAGAAGAATGCACCGGACACTTATGTGTTAAATACGGTGCCGGAAAATGTCGAATTTGCTTATGCAGATCAGGATACCGCAGTGATCGAGAAAGAAATCTCTGTCACAGATGAACGACAGAAAGTGTCGATTACGGTCGAAAAACAGGATGCTGAGACAGGCAATACAGTAGCCGGAGCAGTGTTCGGTATTTACAATGCAAAAGACATTCAGACGAAAGATGGAAAAGTGATCGTCAAAGCAGATACTCTTTTACAGGAAATGACTTCTGATGAAAAAGGTCAGGCAGCATGTACACTGGATCTTCCACTTGGAAGCTATTATGTAAAAGAACTGAAAGCACCAGATGGATTCGTATCTTCGGATGAAGTACTGAGATTTGATGCTTCTTATCAGGGGCAGGATGTACAGACAGTAACATTAAAATCCGTAAAGAAGAACCAGCCGACAACTGTTGAGATCACAAAATCAGATGCAACAACCGGTGTAGAACTGGATGGAGCTTATCTGAAAGTAACGGATAAAGATGGAAATGTAGTAGATAGCTGGACATCTTCCAAAGATGCACCGCATGTGATCAAATATCTGAAAGTGGGTGAGACTTATACCCTACATGAAGAGTTTGCACCGCATGGTTATCTGGTAGCCAATGATGTGACATTCACAGTCAAAGATACCGGAGAGGTTCAGAAAGTGGAAATGAAGGACGAGGTACCGGTTGGTGAACTCATCATCAACAAAAAGGGAGAATTTCTGGATTCTGTTACGCTGGCCGATAAGGTCAAAGGTGTGGTGGAACACATTTTCAACTATGTAACCGGAAAACTGACAGATGTTACGTTTGAAGTCTATGCTGAGGAAGACATTAAGGCTGCCGATGGCGTCAGTGACGATTACTATAAAAAGGATGAACTGATCGCAACGATCAAGACAGATGAAACCGGTATTGCAAAACTGGAAAATCTTCCACTTGGTAAATACTATGTGAAAGAAACAGGAACTGCTTACGGTCATGTACTGGATGGTGAGATTCGTCATGTAGATCTGACTTACGTGGATCAGAATACACCAGTTGTAGTCTATGACAAAGACTGGCAGAACAACCGCCAGAGAGTAGAAGTCAATGTACTTAAGAAAGAAAAAGATTCTGACCGTACATTGGAAGGCGCTATCTTTGGATTATTTGCCAAAGAAGACATTAAGTCTGAGACAACAGGTAAAGTCCTGATCGAAGCCGATGAGATCATTGAGCTGAAATCTACGGATGAAGAAGGAAAGATCACATTTGTTGCAGATCTTCCAATAGGAGCAACTTACTATGTAAAAGAGCTCTATGCACCGGACGGATTCGTAACCAACGATGAAGTAAAGGAATTTACCTTTGAGTATGCAGGTGAAGATCAGCCGACAGTCACTTATGATTTTACCTTTGATAATCAGCCAACCGTCGTTGAATTTACCAAATCCAGTCTGACAACCGGAAAAGAACTTCCAGGATGTAAGCTGAAAGTGGTAGATGCTGATGGAAATATCGTGGATGAATGGACTTCCGGTAAAGAAGCACATGTGATCCGTGAGCTGACTGTCGGAAAAGAATACACACTGGTTGAAACAAAACCTGCTGATGGTTACGTGACAGCTGAAAGCGTAAAGTTCACGATCAAAGATACTGCCGATGTGCAGAAAGTTGAGATGAAGGATGATGTAACGAAGATGAAAATCTCCAAACAGGATATCGCCGGAAAAGAACTTCCGGGAGCGAAACTCACAATCCTTGATCAGGATGGAAAAGTTGTGGAAAGCTGGACCAGTACAGAGAAAGCACATTACATCGAAATGCTTCCGATCGGAAAATACACTCTCCGTGAAGAAACGGCACCGGATGGCTATCTGGTTGCAAAAGATGTGGAATTCGAAGTAAAGGATACCTGTGAAGTACAGCATGTAACTATGGTGGATGAGAAAAAACCGGCAGAAAAGACACCGGAAGGTGGAAAACCTGTCAGTGATTCACCAAAGACTGGGGATAACACCAATCTGTGGCTGTGGTTTATGCTTCTCGGCATTGGTGCGACTGGTACAGGAGCCCTTGCATTTATGAGAAAAAAGAAACACTAATTAAATAAGAATGAGCGTTCATGGAAACCGAAAGGAATCTGTGGACGCTTTTTTAGATGGGAGAAACCATGAGAAATATCATTATTTTTGTTGCTCTTCTGGGAGCAGCGGCAATATTTACAGTTTTGTATTGTCTCATTGCTGCCGGAAGTCAGGCAGAGAAAAAACTGACAGAAATCATGAGAAAAGAGGAAGAACAGAATGAAGACTAATAAAGATCTGATCATAGAACCAAATGCAGCTATTGAGGGAAGAAAGTACAGCGAAGAAAAGCCATGGTCCTGCAAGTACTGTTACTGGTGGGGAGGCAAAAAGAAAGGCTGTAGCTTGAAACAGTGCCACTATCTGCTTCCGGAAAAGAAAAAAGCAGTAAAAACAACACCATGTGGTGGCTGTCCGTATGGAAAACATGTTCCATGCATCGGATATTGTATTGCCCGTCTTCATTCTGAAATGAAAGGAAAGAAAGGACGTGGGTAATTGCAGGAAGAAGTAAATCAGAAAGTGATCAGCCTGAGCATCCAGGGAGTCAAGATCACTGCCAGTGTGCTAAAAGCAGCCCTTCGGAAGTTCCTGGAAATGGACAACCGGAGGAAACAGAAAGCAACGCAGGTGAAAATGGCTGAAAAGACCGGACGGGCTCAGGAGAAAGGAAGGGAAAAAGCCCGAAAAAAGATTGAAAAGAAAAAGCCACATGGAAAGCAGACCATCAAGCAACTGAATGCACAGGGAGTACAGCTTTCCAACATAAAGATCACAGATGAAAATATCAAATCCTTTGACCGTGTGGCAAGAAAGTACGGGATTGATTACAGCCTGAAAAAAGAAGTCGGTGCTGATCCACCAAAATATCTGGTCTTCTTTAAGGCTAAAGATGTGGATGTGATGACAGCGGCTTTCCGGGAATATGCCGGAGTAGAACTGAAAAAGAAACAGGCGAAGAAACCATCCGTCAGAAAGAAACTGCAGAAATCTGTAGAAAGAAAAGCAAAGCACCGCCAGCGTGTGAAGCAGAGACAAAAATCCAGAGGTCAGGAACGATGATCCGGGAAAAATTACAGAAGATCCAGGTCAAACGACTGGTGATCTTAAATCTCCCATATTTCTTTATCTTCTATGTAGCAGATAAAGAATCCTGGCTGTACCGGCATTGCCTGGGAGAAAGCATGGTCCAGAGACTTGGCGTGATGTTAGTCAATTTCCGACTGGCATTTTTAAGCTGGCTGCCAAGTATCGCTTTGCAGGATCTTACAGTAGGTGTTCTGGTTGCAGGTGCATTAAAACTGGTGGTCTACTATCGTTCTAAAAATGCAAAGAAGTTCCGACAAGGTGTGGAGTATGGATCTGCAAGATGGGGAAACAGAAAAGACATCGAACCCTTTATGGATCCGGTCTTTGAAAACAATGTCATCCTCACAGAAACGGAACGTCTGACCATGAACAGCCGGCCAAAAGCCCCAAAGTATGCCAGAAATAAGAATGTGATCGTCATCGGTGGTTCCGGATCCGGAAAGACAAGATTCTATGTAAAACCCAATCTTATGCAGATGACGGATCACGTGTCCTATGTGGTCACTGATCCGAAGGGAACGATCATCGTTGAATGCGGGAAGATGCTGGTAAATGGAGGATACCGGATCAAGGTATTAAATACGATCAACTTTAAAAAGTCCATGCATTACAATCCGTTCCATTATATCCGGAGTGAAAAAGACATCTTAAAGCTGGTCAATACCATTATTGCAAATACCAAGGGTGAAGGCGAAAAATCAACGGAAGATTTCTGGGTCAAGGCCGAACGTCTTTTGTATTCTGCACTGATCGGATACATCTGGTATGAGGCACCAGAGGAAGAACAGAACTTTTCTACTCTGTTGGAATTTATCAATGCCAGTGAGACCAGGGAGGATGATGAAGAATTTAAAAATGCAGTGGATGAATTGTTTGAAGAACTGGAAGCAGAAAATCCGGAACACTTTGCAGTAAGGCAATATCGCAAGTACAAGCTTGCAGCCGGCAAAACTGCAAAATCGATTTTGATTTCCTGTGGTGCCAGACTTGCACCATTTGACATTCAGGAACTAAGAGAAATTATGTCGTATGACGAAATGGAACTGGATATGATCGGTGATCAGAGAACAGCCATGTTTGTTATCATCAGCGATACAGATGACACATTCAACTTTGTGGTAGCGATCATGTACACCCAGCTTTTTAACCTGCTTTGTGATAAGGCGGATGATGAGCATGGCGGCAGGCTTCCCTATCATGTACGACTGCTTCTTGATGAGTTCAGCAATATCGGACAGATCCCAAAATTCGACAAATTGATTGCTACGATCCGAAGCAGGGAAATTTCCGCTTCTATCATTCTGCAGTCACAATCTCAGCTGAAAACCATCTATAAGGATGCTGCTGAGACGATCACAGGTAACTGTGACACTGTTCTTTTCCTGGGGGGAAAGGAAAGTTCCACACTGAAAGAAATATCAGAAACCCTGGGAAAGGAAACCATTGATCTTTACAACACATCAGACACCAGAGGCAGCAACCGGTCCTATGGACTGAACTATCAAAAGACTGGAAAAGAACTGATGAGTAGAGATGAGCTGGCGGTCATGGATGGAGAAAAATGTATCTTACAGCTTCGAGGAGTCCGGCCGTTTTTAAGCAACAAGTATGACATCACAAAGCACAAACGGTACAAGGAACTTGCCGATTATGATAAGAAAAATGCTTTTGATGTTGAAAAATATCTGAATCATAATCTGACATTTTCAAAAGATACAGAGTTTGAGATGTTTCGGATTGATGTAACAGAGGATGAAATAAGACAAATTGAAATCATTAATTAAGAAAATTCCTATGTTACCAAAGTGGAAACATAGGAAAACCATGCTGGTTCTTTCTTTTTTAATGGTATCATTATATGATATGAATGAAAGAGAGGTAAGAAGTATGGCTTTAAATGATAACATTAAAAAAATCAGAGAAGAAAAAAAATATACACAACAACAACTTGCCGATAAACTGTACGTATCACGACAAACTGTATGCCGATGGGAGAACGGTTCAAGATGTCCAGATCTAATTACAGCAAAAAAGTTAGCAATGGAGCTTGGAGTCACTTTGGATGAACTTATATCTGATGAAGATATCACAGATATTCAATCAAAATATGGAATATGGAAGTTTGATAGGGTAAAAGAAAGGGAAAAAATTCAGATGATGCAAAAAAGGATCCTAGATTTTATAGAGATTATAGGAGGTATATTTTTAGCAATTTCTTTGTTGCTAAGAGTTCAATTTGATATGAAAGTACCAGCGTGGATTACGATAATATGTATTTTAATAGTGACAGTAGCATTTTTGTTTAATTTTGTGCTGGCAAAAAAATTGGATAGGAAGTAAAAAATTTCAAGTATTTGTAAAAAGAACAAAAAGCGATAGAGCATGTAGAAAAATCCATCTATATGCTCTATTTTTTTATGTTTTTTCAAGAAAGAAATCTAAAAGTAGGAAGAAAGGAGAAAAAAGTGAAGATAAAGATAAGATCGCCTTGCAAATAAAACAGGTAAAAAAAGGTCTGAATAAAAGGGAAAGGAGTAGAGCCAAACGCTTACAGACCATAAGAAAAAGCGTTTGTTCATACATTTGATTATGGCTTTTTTTAGCAGTGCAATCAATATTCTTCAGACACTGGTCGTTGCAATCGGTGCCGGCCTTGGTGTCTGGGGCGTAATCAACCTGATGGAAGGTTATGGAAACGACAACCCGGGTGCAAAATCCCAGGGAATTAAGCAGCTGATGAGCGGTGGTGGTGTTATCCTGATCGGAACACAGCTGATCCCGCTTCTGAGTGGATTATTTGGTTAAGAGAAAGGAGTAGAGATCCATGTTCAGTCAGATTTTTGATGCGATTGAGGAATGGATGAGGGAACTCTTAACCGGGATGATCACTTCCAACCTGGACACGATGTTTACTGATGTCAATCAAAAGACTGGTGAGATCGCTACCCAGGTTGGACAGACCCCGCAAGGGTGGAACGGCAGCATATTCAGTATGATCCGGAACTTATCGGATTCCGTGATCATGCCGATCGCAGGTATTATTATCACACTCGTACTCTGCTACGAATTGATTTCTATGCTGACCGAGCGCAACAACATGCATGATATTGATACCTGGATGTTTTTCAAGTACTTCGTAAAAATGTGGATCGCTGTATATCTGGTGAGTAACACATTTACGATCACAATGGCGGTATTCGATGTGGGCCAGCACGTAGTTAATTCTGCGGCCGGTGTTATCACAGGAAGTACCGCCATTGATATTTCTTCGGCATTGACGGATCTTTCCACAACACTGGAAAGTATGGAAATCGGAGAACTTGTTGTATTGGCGCTGGAAACCCTTATCGCCGGCTTCTGTATGAGAATCCTGTCTGTACTGATCACAGTGATCATGTATGGACGTATGATAGAGATTTACCTATATACCTCAGTTGCGCCGATTCCATTCACAACTATGAGTAACAGAGAATGGGGACAGATCGGCACAAATTATTTCAGAGGACTCTTTGCCCTGGCTTTCCAGGCATTTCTGATGATGGTATGCGTTGCAATCTATGCAGTGCTTGTTGCAGGTATCCAGTATTCAGATAATCTGAGTTCTTCATTATTTGGCGTTATGGCTTACACAGTGATCTTATGTTACAGCCTCTTTAAGACGGCATCCTTAAGTAAGTCGATATTTAACGCGCACTAAATTACAGGAAGGAGTGAAAATCATGGCATATGTCAGCGTACCGAAAGATTTAACAAAGGTAAAGAATAAAGTAGCATTTAACCTGACCAAAAGACAGTTGATCTGTATCGGGATAGGTGCTGCAATGGGAATTCCAAGCTATTTCCTCTTGCGTAATGTGATGGGAAACAGTAATGCAGCAACGGTCATGGTGCTTTTAATGTTACCGGCATTTTTATTTGCCATGTACGAAAAAGACGGGATGCATCTGGAAGATGTTCTGATGCATATGATCAGGGTGAAGTTTCTTCGTTCACCCATTAGAAAATATGAAACCGAAAACTATTATGAGACAGATCCGGAACAGATCAGACAGTCTCCGGATACAGGAAAACCGAAAGGAGGAAAAACGGTTGCGAAAAAAGAAAAATAAGAAAACTGTCGCAGATACCGGATACAAAAAAGTAGACAGAAAAGAGAAAAAGAAAAAAGAAAAGCAGGAGGAAAAACGCAGGCAGAAAAAACTGTCCGTCCAGCAGTCGATCGCTTATAAGGAAATGGGAAGAGATGGAATCTGCAGGGTACAGGGAAAAACTTATTCTAAGTGTATCCGCTTTTATGACATCAACTACCAGCTGGCTCAGAATGAAGATAAAAATGCAATCTTTGAAAACTGGTGTGATTTCCTCAATTACTTTGATGCCAGTATCCATTTTCAGCTGAGCTTTATCAATCATAAGAGCAGCATGAAGGAGTTTGAGCAGGTCATCCGGATCCGACCACAGGAGGATGCTTTTGATGATGTCCGTATGGAATACGCAAAGATGTTGAAACAGCAGCTGGCAAAAGGAAACAACGGTCTGGTGAAGTCAAAATATATCACCTTTTCCATCGAAGCGGATAATATCCGGGAAGCAAAGCCAAAGCTGGAACGTATTGAATCAGATATCCTGAACAACTTCAAGATCCTTGGAGTTCCGGCATATCCGCTGAATGGCGTGGAACGTCTGCAGATACTGTATGAGACTTTCAATCCGGATATCATGACAGACTTCCAGTTTGATTATGGTTCCATGATCCGTACCGGACTCAATACCAAAGATTATGTGGCACCGACCAGTTTTGTATTTAAGGACAGAAATACATTCCGCATGGGAAATACCATCGGAGCAGTCTCCTATTTGCAGATCCTGGCACCGGAGCTTACAGATAAGATGCTTGCAGAATTTCTGGATATTGATAAGAATCTCATCGTCAATCTGCATGTTCAGTCTGTGGATCAGATGAAAGCGATCAAGCTGGTAAAAAGTAAAGTAACGGATATCAATAGAATGAAAATTGAAGAGCAGAAAAAAGCAGTAAGAGCAGGGTACGATATGGATATCATTCCGTCGGATCTGAATACCTATGGAGGGGAAGCAAAACGGCTTTTGGAAGATCTGCAGTCACGAAATGAGCGTATGTTCCTTGTAACAGCGCTCTTTTTAAATACCGCAAAAAGCAAGCAGGAATTGGAAAATGCGATCTTTCAAACAGCCGGTATCGCACAGAAATATAATTGTATGTTAAAGCGTCTGGACTATCAGCAGGAAGAAGGACTTATGAGCAGTCTTCCGCTTGGTGTAAATCATATTCCAATCAAGAGAGCGTTGACAACGACCAGTACAGCGATTTTCGTACCATTTACCACACAGGAATTATTCATGGGCGGCGATTCTTTGTATTATGGATTGAATGCTACCAGCAATAATCTGATCATGGTAGACAGGAAAAAGTCGAAAAATCCAAATGGTCTGATTCTCGGTACACCCGGTTCGGGAAAATCTTTTGCAGCAAAAAGGGAAATGACAAATGTATTTTTTACAACCAATGATGACATTATCATTGGAGATCCGGAAGGTGAGTATTATCCATTGGTTCATGCTTTGGGAGGACAGGTCAT
>OLIT01001008.1_pt1 | contig 26289 bp, 18 predicted proteins | sample 1601341 | NCBI WGS metagenome assembly OLIT01 (sample SAMEA2452121, study PRJEB22498) | human gut metagenome | biome: human feces; feature: human gut; material: feces | place: Australia | collected 2012
TTGGAACCGATGGTTTTTGGTATTTCTATCAACCTAAACATGACGATGCTATTAAAGAAGGTGATAAAACCGGATGGGTACAAGGTCCTGCTTCAGAAACTAGCATTTATGTAGTGAAGAGCCAAGATAAACCATGTTGGACTTTACATGTACGTAATGATAAAGATGAATGGCAGGAAGTTGTATTGCCCACTGCTGATAATTTGACGAGTATCAAAGGTGTGAATATTGAAGACGGACAAATTTTTACTGACGGAACAAAAGAAGTTAGCCTGTATTATGGTATTGCAAAAGACAAGGTTAAATTCGGCAACCCGGAAATTGAATATCCAAAAGATTATTTATTTACCAGTAGCGATGCTGTAATCAATGCAATGGTAAACCCAGTAGATATTGATATTGAACAGTATACAGTAACATTGGAAGATTCGCATGGAAATACTTGCTTTGTATTGTCATCACCTGCAAAGAATATGTCATCTGAACCATTGAAGACTCGTGCAGAACAATGGAACAAAGGTATTTATGATTTTGCTATTGCTTTTGCAAATGTTGATGCTGAAACTATTAAAAAAGGTGAGGATGTTGCTTATGCATTGTCTACCAAAAATGCATGGGGAAAAACAATTCTATCTGATTATGATGTGAAGATTAAAGCCATTAAAGTCGACAATAATGCTCCTGATTTAATGGGTACATCATATGCTAATGCTAAGGATATCGATATTAATGAAGAGTGCATATTGGATGATCTTGTTCAAAGTGAAAATATATTTGCTGCTGATGGTAAGAGAAAAGGTTATGGTGAAACAAATTTGGGGAAAGTCTTTGCTCACTATTATACAATACCTAAGGATGCGAAAAATGTAACTCTAAAAGAGGTGGATGGGAAGACAGTTATTATTTCTTCTGCGCCACAGACTGTGAAAGTTACTCTTAATTATCTGAAAGTTGATGGTAATCCTGGTAAGAAAGAGTTTAGTTTGAACTTTAAGACTCTTGCGCAAAGTGTATCTTTGAATATGAATTGGGTTGTTGGTGCGAAGAATGCTGATTCTAAGGTTGCTTTGCCTAGTGATATTCTGAAATTATTGAAAGATACGAAGTATTCGATAGCTTATGCTTCTACTAAAGATGTAAAACTTACTGGTACTGCTACGGCGGCAGATGGTAATATTAGCTTTACTAACGATAAAGTGGAAGTTAATGGTAAGGTTGTATCTTATAAAAACGGTAGTGTTAAACTTGCATTGACAGACAATGGTAAGAGTGGTGATGAGAAAGTCTATTATCTAACTCCTGAATTTGCTAAAAATTTGGTTACCGCTACTTCTCATAAGATTGATTTGGTAGTTTATTATGAGGATGGAGAGGCTGCTACTGGTACGGATATTGCTAAGATAATTACAGTAAATCTGAACATCACTCAGGATGATAATACTATTAATGTATTCAAGCCGCTTAAGTCGTTCTTTGATGCTGATTTCAAGAATGCTACTGCTTATGGTACGACATCTGCGAGTGAGACAACTATCTCTTATAATTTGTACACTCTCTTTGAAACAATTGACGCAGACGTTAAAAATAATATAGAGTTTACTTTATACAAACCTGAAAAGGGTGACAAGGATGGTAAAGAATGGACTGCTGGTACAAATAAAGGTGATATTTCAGTAGATAAATCTGAGATTGATAAAGCAAGACCCGTAATTGCTACCTATACTCCGTTTGGTAATGAGCAGCTTGCCAAAATAGAGAAGAAGTTTAATCTTACTTTTGCTTCGCAAATTGTAGGGCCTAAGACTAATGTATTTACTGATAAAGGATATTACCTTTCTATGGCCAAACAGACATTTGATATCAATATCAAGAATTTCCAATGGAAAGATTATCTTGGTAAAGAAATTCAATTGGATGATACAAGGATAGCTAGTGCAATATTGTCTTTGAGTGATGAAGCTAAGAACTATATTGAATTGAGCTCTACAGAATTCCCTACAGTAGACTCCGATGTTGACCCACTAGCTAAAAAAGGCATTGTAAAAGTATCGTTGATTGTTAATAATACTACTAATATTGAAACAACAACGCCAGGTAGTGAAAGTTATATCCTTATAACAGTGAAAGATATTTTGGGAAAAACTACTACTGCCAAGATTGCTGTTCCTATCAAGAACAAGGCTGACGAAGACGCTGATAATGCTAAAGAATAAGCTTTGAAAAACTCTTCACTCAATTGTGAAGATTATATAGGGGATGACAGATAAATAAATGATACTTGTGAAAGTGTTCTTTATCATTTGTCTTCCTCTTCGATAGGGGATACCTCCCTTATTTCCCACAGGTATCCCTTTTTTGCTCTCGAAGCATCTTCTTTCTTGCGCTAGAAACAATTTGCTAGTCCCTTATTTCCCTATAGATAAGGAGATGTTTTTGAGAATATAGAAATCCCGGGCTTGCGAAAGTCCGGGATTTTTATATTCTATTTATTCGGTTGAATATGCTGAAAATTCTCATCATACAGTCCAATAAGTAAACTTTGTCCTTTATTATCCACTTTTAGCCCACCATACATGGCATTCTGATAAAGAGTATCCTGTCCCTCTTCAAAGAAGAAAGATTCGGCACCGAGAAATATCCGCCTGTTTACTATTTTGTATTTGATAGCTATCTCATTATCATTCAAAGGTGTCAGAGTATTCTGTAATCGTATAAGTTGACCTGCCTGATTACTGTCCGTTTGGAGTATGGCATAACCGCGCGTGGCAGTCTGCTCATCTATAAAGTCTGACGAAGATGAGTTTATTTCGTAGTTGAGTCTCATGTAGTCCCCTTGCATGAGAGAACGAGGGTCAACGGGAGCTAAGTGTAATAACACTAATTGTCCATCCTTCAAAGTCTGTTCTTTCTTGAAAACTGACCAGTTGAAGTATCCCAGTAACAATAGAAGATTTGCAATAATCAATATCCGGCTATATTTTTTCATGTCTTATTCTTTTTTGAGTGAAGAAATACCAGGCTGCAATGAATGCGATTCCAATAATGAATAACGTGATAGACTTAATGAGTAAGCTTATATTCAAATCATAGTAGTATTTGGAAACAGCATAGATAAAGAGAAGGAGTGAGGCTGCACACTCTGCTTTATAGCCATAATGGAAACATATCAGAATCAACAATAAGCTACCGGATAAATAAGGGGCAAATACAGTGGGCAGACAGATAACGATACAAAGAATATAGATGCCGGCCTGATGTACCGGGTTATCCACTTGCATGACTTTCATAATCCGTTGAACCATGATGAGAAGTCCTATCCATATAAATACAGACAGAATGCACGATATAATCCAATAATTCATATCCTGTGTCAAATAATTGATTGACAGTCCACTCATTAAAACAAGACAAGAGACGAACAGCCCGTAGTGGAATGGCATATATTTGGAAAAATTATTTCCTAGCCGGGCAAGCAGTTTTACTTCGAAAAGATTGGTGAACAGGAATACTGCCATTACAGGAACTACTGCAATTTGCAGAGGATAGGAAGAAGAAAATATATGAGTTATTTCTCCAAATAAGGATATGATAAACGCAATCACTGAAAGAAAGGGTAGGATGAAACCTTTCGACAGGTAGAAGGTGAGCATACTGATTCCTATAAGTGCAATGAAAAGTATGTTCATATAATCACTAAGCCCAAAGCCAACCAATACGCATCCTGCAATATATAAAGTGATATTCATAGCATCCAGGAAAGACCGGATGACAAGACGGCTGATTGTTAATGTAGTAATAATCAATAAGCTCCCGACTAACAGGCATGAGATTTCGGAGCTTAGGATTCGGGCAAGTGCAAGAAATCCGAGAAAGAAGATAGCAGTCAGTATTCCACCGATGATGGATACGACTTGAATTGTGAGATTATGCTTCTGTGCCATACCACTTCTTTTTTAGTTGAAGAATAATGTAGATAAGTAAGGTTGTTCCGGTGATAACCATAATTCCTGAAAAGAAGAATAGATTGACATCTCTCAAATCGCTATGGCATATGAATGCAGTCAATAGAATCATCAATGTCGCAAAAGGAATAACAGCTAGGTAGAACAGATTCTTTTCTTTCCATCCAAACCATAGTCCCGCAGAGAATATAAGAATAGTGCTTATGAGTGAAACGGTTATAGTTTTTTCTTCGCAGATGGTTGCTATTGCAAGCGAGCTGGCATCTGATATTGCCAGCATCATAAGATAACTGGTGTGCACAATGGTAGCTAATGAAAGTAGACTAACGAACCAGCGATTCTGCTTATTCAGGCTGCCTTTTATACTCATCCATTCTGTGATGACAGTTGCCAAAGCGCATATCCAAGTTACTGCATTGGCAAGCAGAATCATTTCCCATGAGCCGCGACTGGCTATTTGTATATTATACAGCCATATCGTTGTACAAAGTAATCCGATGAACGTCAGCCATAACGGAGCAAAACGGGCGGCAACCGCCCAAAGGATAGTAAAAAGTGTCCAACCCAGGAAAAGGTCGTAGGCATCAGCCCCTGTCTGATAAATTTGTCCGAAGACGGCAAAGAGCGTACCTATCAGGAAAGTCGCTCCTGTAAGAAGAATCTGTTTGACGAGCCTGCTCCATCGGGTGAATACGGTAAGCAAGACAGAAGATACTAATAATACTTCTACAATTCCCAGTTTTGCAAATTTGGGCAGGTCGTTCCAGTTATAGGCAAAGAAAAAGATGATACCTGATACAGTAAAACCAATGCCCACTGCCAATAAGAAAATGGATAGAAACCGGTTCCATTCCTTTTTGTTTGCGTACAGGGCTTGTCGTGACAAGGGTGAAGAGTCAGCTTTTTCCATATGTTTCAACTTTTAGATGATTACAAACATAAGAAAATAAAATGATAATCACCCTTGTCATTCCACTTAAAATACTTCCCGTATATGCTTATAATTTGAATTGATAGTATCAATCACCTCTTGTGAACGTCCGTTGATTAACAACTTATACATGGATTGGGCAAAACCGACCATCTGTCCCAGTTCAATTTTAGGCGGCATGGCAAGCGCATTCGGGTCGGTCATGATATTCACGAGTACAGGGCCATCCAGTTCGAAAGCATTGAATAGAGTCGTTAATACTTCTTCCGGGTTATTGATATTGAATCCTGTCATTCCCATCGCTTCGGCTACTTGGGCAAAATCGGGATTCAGCATATTTGTTTGCCAGTCCGGTAGTCCGTCCACTTCCATTTCCAGTTTCACCATTCCCAGTGAACGGTTATTGAATACGATAATCTTAATCGGCAACTTATATTGAACAACCGTCTCCAAATCTCCCAAAGTCATCGACAATCCGCCGTCTCCACAAAGCGCAACTACCTGACGGTCGGGGCAAGCCAAAGCCGCGCCAATAGCTTGCGGTAACGCATTAGCCATAGAACCGTGATTGAAAGAACCCAGCATATGGCGCATCCCTGTTGCTTGCAGATAACGTGCTCCCCATACACAAGTCATCCCCGTATCTACTGTGAATACAGCATCATCCGAAGCCAGCTTGTCAATCTCGGACATTACATATTCGGGATGAATCTTATTCACCTCCCCTTTATTTTCCGTATAGGCAGCGAGGTCTTTCTTCACTCCCTCATACCTTTTGAGCTGCTTCACCAGGAATGTATCATCCGTTTTCGGATTCAGCATACGGAGTAAAGCCTGAATACTCAGTTTTACATCTCCGCAAAGTCCGATATCCACTTTGGCACGCCGACCCAAACGTTCGGGCTTTATATCAATCTGAGCTATCTTAATGTCATCTGGCAAGAAAGCAGAATAAGGAAAATCTGTTCCGAGCATAAGAAGCACTTCCGCTTCATGCATGCTGTAATATCCCGAAGGCATTCCCAAAAGTCCGGTCATACCTACTTCATACGGATTCTCATATTGTACTTCCATCTTTCCCTTGAAAGTATAAACCACCGGAGCATTCAGCTTCTCGGAAAGTGCAATTACTTCCTCGTGAGCTCCCCGGCAACCGATACCGCAGAAAAGAGTGATACGTTTATGCTTGTTTAATAAATCAGCCAGTTGTGCCAAATCCTCTTCCGCCGGACAAACTTCCGGCACGACAGGATAGTTACGGACTGATGAATCGGCAGAAAGAGCAGAAGCCTTTGCCAAATCGCCCGGCAACCCGATAACCGATACCCCTTTGCGGGTGATAGCCGTCTGAATAGCCGATTGAAGCATGCGGGGAAATTGCGTTGGCGTGGTAGCCACCTCATTATAATAACTACAATCATTGAATAGTTTGATAGTATTCGTCTCCTGAAAATATTCAGTGCCGAACTCCCCGGTGGGAATAGTGGAAGCAATGGCAATAACCGGAGTGCCCGAACGGTGAGCGTCATACAAACCATTGATAAGATGAACATGCCCCGGGCCGCTACTTCCGGCGCAGCATCCCGGACGACCGGTCAGTTGTGCTTCCGCTGCCGCAGCATACGCCCCAGTTTCTTCGTGGCGGACATGTATCCATTTAATTTTATCGTTCTTTCTGACAGCTTCGTTTACTTCATTCAGACTGTCGCCCGTCACTGCATAAATGCGTTCTACACCGGATTGTACCAGGGTATCTATGAGCTGTTCTGCTACTTTTCTTGCCATATCTGTAATTGATTTAGGATTGATTTTTGAGTAATAACAGCTATCTGCAAAGAAAAGTTCTGATTTAACATATGCTAATAACGGCTTTGTGTCGGAACACATCGCAGTTTTTGTGTTAAAAAGAATTTTGTAACAACTTTTTAGCAAAATAGAATAAACAAACGCAGTATCCATTTGTTATCTTTATAGGCGAAATCTTAACCTAATGTTTTAAACCTCTTAATAACTGTAGAAAATGAATAGAAGTGAAATCGGCGTGAATGCCGGTAAAGTTTGGCAACTGCTTAGCAATAATGAGAAGTGGGGCTACGGACTTTTGAAAAGAAAATCCGGGCTGAAGGACAAAGAGTTGGGCGCCGCTTTAGGATGGTTGTCAAGAGAGAATAAGATAGAGTTCGACCAGTGTGACGAAGAACTTTACGTGTATCTCTGTGTGAATGTTTACATTGGCTAAAGGAGTTTAGTACCTGAACAAGAACAAAAGAATCCCCGAAGTAACGACAGGATAGTCAACGCTTCGGGGATTTTTGTTTTTATTCTTTTTCTTTTTTATGGATGTTCATTTCAATGAGAAAAGCGCTTAAAAGACCTATACCACCAAGCCTCCTGTCCTTTTTATACAAATGATTTTAATTATGAAGAGGAAGCATACCAACAACTGTGCCGAAATACCAAGACCATAAATAACGAATTTAGTGCTTACCCCAACTAGTACTTAAAAAGTAGGGATATCTGCGAAAAAAGCTTTATTGTCATCAACTACCGGCACGGAACCAAAGATTACCGTACCATATTCTCCAAACAAATAGATAGCGAAAATGACCTTTACACTGCTAAAGGAATCACAAAACCAAACGGAAATAGTATTACTTAGTGCAAGTAACAAAAAGCAAGCCTGTCGTATAGCAGGCTTGCTTTATTTGTAATATAATCCTTTCTTCTATTATATATTTTATTTATCAGGTTCTCAACTTATTTAAGAATCAAATTTCAAATTTCGTAACAAACATAGAGTTATCAGAAGCATATCCGGCAGAGAATGAAATAGGAACACCATAAACTTCTTTGCTATACACCCCTCCATTAATTATAAACTTTTGAAATTCGTCAAAGCCTTTCACTGTCTGGGTTGCCGCTTGGCCGTCACCTCCTATAATGCAAATGGATATTTCAGCTTGTTTGAGAATCTCTTCTGTCTTAGCATCAATCGAAAGCGAACCACTGACTATCTTCGCATTAAAAGCAGCTCTGATTGCTACGGATAAAACACTATAAGTTTCGTTAGACTCCACAAGTATGATGCCCTTTCGTCCATAGTTGACAGAATTTACATAGACGGGATTCTTTTCTAGATACTTTTGCCTCGTGTTCTCATCAGAAAATATATTTCCATCATCTGGTATATCCATGGCTACATTGAAATATATTTGGCTAAAATCAACAAATAAAGCAGACTGACGATGTATTTTATTACTATTTACTTCCGTGTTGATAGAAAAAATCTGCCCGATATTAACATTAGCTGCGAAAGCAAGCTTAACTTCTCTATAAAAAGAAAACTCCTTCATTTTATATGAGAAGACTTGAGATTGCTTACCACTAAAATCTCTATCACCAATTGCATCAATAATTGCATTGGTAAATGCTGATTTTTTAGGAGCTACCTCCTTCGATTTTATAGGTAAAGAGAATGATATTGTAATATTCTTTTTTAAATCGTTTGGAAAACCAACAGGAGCATATACCCCCTTATTAATAGATTCGGCAGTTAATACAGATCCTAAATATATATAGTTTGGTTGGATTGTAGATATCTCATAGAATGTCTGAATATTGCCCCTGGTCAGTAGTTGCGAGTCAGTCAAATCGACTTCTTTACCATCCCTTATTTCATATATCCCATCCCACATGAAATCTTTAAATGAGTCACTCATTCCAGAGGTATTAGGATTCACTTGGCTGGCTGGTGTCGTTTCAATTATATCCTCGTTATTACAGGATACAAATAGCAACATGAAAGTAGCAAATACATACGTAATTTTTTTCATAATTGTATTATAGTTTTAATAGATTTTTATGAAGAAAGGACTATCAAGTAAATTATAACTGCAATTTTTTTGTATACCTTCCCAGCGGTAATAAGATTGTCCCATACCTCCGGGCTCCGGACCATCCATGATGTATGAATGTATTTCGTTACCTATAAATAAATTTGTATCGAACTTAATATTACGAACAAGAGAGCGCTCTTTCGTATTTTTAAACTCAGAACTTATCATTGGCCACTTCTTTTGTTCTGTATAATATCGTACTTCGTTCACCGTTTTTTCTATCTCAAAAACTATATCCGTATAAGGCCGGCCGGTCTTTGTTTTCTCCCGGTCCTCATAAAATCTTAAATAGACAGGGCTGTGTCTAGAATAACCGGTATATTCTGCGTGGTTATTGGTAATATCTTTATTATCTATGTATACAAATAATGGCTGCAGGACAAGAGTGTTTTCAAACTCAGTTTCCACTAATGCATGGGAGTTTGCATATGAAAAAGAACATGCAATAGGAACACCGTAGCTATGCTCAGTAAAGGTTGAGTTATAGATAAGATTCAAAAACTGCCCATAACCTTTTATCGTCTGGACTGCATAGTCGCTATCTGCTCCTATTATCAGAACCTTAAAGTCTGTAGTATCAAAAAATAGTTGCTCTTTCTCATTCAGTGTGGTTGTCTTATGGTAGAAAATACGATCAATCTCTTTTTTCATACAAGTTTCAGCAAATTCATATGTCTCTTCCGTTTCAAATACTATAATTCCTAGTCTCCCATAAGTTACAGAACTGACATATACCGGTTCAAATTCGGTTTTTCCTTTTACAGGTTCATTGCTTAAAGGGGCAATATCCATATTGACAACGAAGCTAGATTGGAAAAACTTCACGTACATCCCTGTCGATTTCACTATTTTATGCTCTTCAGAAGTAGACGTTTCTTTTCTTGATGAAAATAATTTCCTTGTATTTATATTTGTTCCGAATGCCGATTTAATTTCATCATAAAACGAAAAGCGCTTGGATTGGAACATAAACTTCTGGTTCTGGGAAAAATTGCCGTCAACTACCATATCTTTAACATAATCATCTAACTTAGAATACGTCGGTGAATTTATCGTCTGACTCGTATGCTTTGGGGTATTGTGAGTCAGCGTCATTGATACAGTAATCGGATTTCTGTTATTCACAAACACAGGTACATATTTCTGGTCTATAATACTATTCCCTTCCAGTATGGCACCAGGATATATATAATTCTTTCCATATAACAGAGTAGTCTCCGTACTTTTAACGATATATTGCTTTGAGAAGAAGGCATCGTCTTCTAATGACAATGCCCTTGTTTGGCTTTGCAATCTGGCATTATAAGATTTCAACCAGCTATTGTATATCGTATCTCCCGGATAGGTATACATAGAATCGACATTTATCTTGTAATTAGCTCTTTTCAGCTGATAACAGGCACTACTATCCAAGAATGGATCGGACTCACTACATGAGCTTATTATTAGAATTGCTAATAATAAGACAGGCAGCACAATGTGTTTTTTCATAAGTTGTAAATTTAAAAAATTTAGTTTGTAAACTTGTTAACAAAGACAGAATTATCTTTTAGCCAGGCTGCTGTAAAGAAAATGGGCACCCCAAAATCATTTGGGCTGATATCAGAGTTTATATAATCCAATAAGTACTCCAAAGGGTTATCCGGTGTTATGTTTTCATTGGCAAGGGGATCCAAAATTAGTCCTCTGATTATTGAACTAGCCATGATTGATTTGCTTTTTTCCGATATATCGCCCTTCTTGGTAGTAGATTTATTTAATATCTCATTCAACGCGACCTTTACATCTTGATAATCAAGGTCCGATTCAACAATTAGAATTGCCCGTCGTCCAAATTCAATAGAGCCAACATAAATAAGTTCGCTTAATTGCTCTTGGACTATCGGCGAGTTGCTTAGTTCCCCCTCAGGCATATCCATAGCAATAGAAAAATAACTCTGGCTAATATCTAATACTGCCACTGTTTTATGAGTTAGATTAGGAGATGTTATTCTGAATAATTCGGATAAATTAATTTCCTCACCGAAAGATAAAACTAGTTGTTCATAAGAATCTATCTGCTTCAATGTAAATGAAAACTGATAGTTAGGTTTCAACACATTATTATCTTGTAGCTTTTTCTGAATAGCCTTAAGCATATTATCGTATGAAGGTGTAATCGTTTCGGATTTTAAAGGCAAACTATAGCTGATTGTAATGGGATTCATTGGCACATTAAAAAGTTGATGTACATCGTTGACATCATTCGCTTTCATAATACCACCAATGAATACTTCATAAGGATTTTTGACCGCAAACTTGGTTGACGTATACTGATTATTTTGAGCAAAACTGCTAACATGGAGAATAGAGAAGAATATGATGTATATTATTGCTGCTTTCATGTTTTCTATATTAAAGTTTAACTTCCGGGATTAATTCAAATGTGTACTGTACTTTTAGCCACGCCACCTGATTATTTAGAATGTTACTGCTTCCACCCAAATACGTAACTAATTCGGAATATGATAATAATGAGAAATTCTGTCCTATCACCGACAATGAGCCATGAATATTGCTATCCTTTACCCAGAAGAAACCTGTATTAAGGATAAGTGTGGCTTCTCCGTCCCTACTTCCACAATAGTCCCATGTTCCAGTAACGCTGTTGTACAAATACAAATCACCCTTATTCCATTCGGCTTTATAGCCCTGAATTAAACCACCTCGCTTTATGATTGATACAGAATCATTTCTGAATATAATTTTTTCAGGTTGAAATATTGCTACACGATCCCCAAAATACTGACTGGACTTATCAATATCTACCACTCCAGGTTCCTGCCCAGCTGGTTTATACTGTAATTCCACAATATTCATGGATTTCGGGTAATAACTCAAACCGTCTATTGATGGCTGCTCAATGCTCTTGCGGTTATCATCAGAGCAAGATGTAGCTACAATTGCCACAAACAATATTAATAATAAAGGATTTAAATGCCGCAATATTGCTTTATCTCGCCCAATAATCTGCCGACATTGCCTACTTAGGTTTACAGAAGAAAATCTAGATGTCCTTTTAGATATGCTATCTAATGTTACTAATAGGGATGATAGTGCTTTTCTTTTTATCATTGCTAATATTTTTATAATAAGTATATTATATATAATATTTATCCTGACTAAATATGTTTTGCTTACAGGGGTTACTTAATAAACGTATCAAAAATAGGAATGTTCTCATACATACCCAATATTACTCCTAAAAACTGATATTTAATACTTCCGTTATATATTTCCTTCCCTGCGATAAATCTCTTTGCACAAGTTAAATACTAAAATATTGCATAATAGGTGTTGAAGATGACGATAAGCAATGTGAAAATCAGATTGCACCGTACCCGCAAGAAAATATATGTATTAATGAATGGTAAATAATAGAAGAGGAGATGGAAACGGAGAAGAATATAGAAGATAATATGAGAAGATACCCGGTCGGAAGCTCCTTTGTTGAAGTTTTATATCTATATAGCTTTGTTGGTCTTAATTTTGCTAGGGGTAGATTCTTGGTTGCGTAAGAAGTATATTTGGAAATAAATCTGTTACTTTGCAATTCAATTTAAAATGCAAGGAAACAATGAGAAGTTTTGCCTCTGATAATAATTCCGGTGTGCATCCGTTGGTAATGGCAGCGTTGAACCGGGCAAACACAGACCATGCATTAGGCTATGGAGACGATAAATGGACGGAAGAAGCCGTTGCAAAAATAAAAGAGACTTTTACACAAGACTGTGTGCCGTTGTTTGTATTCAACGGAACGGGTAGCAATGTGGTGGCGTTGCAGTTAATGACGCGTCCGTATCATTCTATTTTCTGTGCCGAAACAGCCCATATTTATGTTGACGAATGCGGCTCTCCCGTGAAGATGACAGGTTGTCAGATTCGTCCGATTGCTACTCCCGATGGTAAACTGACTCCCGAGCTGATGCGACCTTACTTGCATGGTTTCGGTGACCAGCATCATTCTCAACCGAGAGCCCTCTACATCTCCCAATGTACGGAAATGGGAACTATCTATACGCCCGAGGAACTGAAACGTCTGACGGACTTTGCTCATTTGAACGGTATGTATGTCCACATGGACGGAGCTAGAATTGCCAATGCCTGTGCCGCCCTCCGGCTTTCTTTTAAGGCGCTGACTGTGGATTGCGGAGTGGATGTCCTTAGTTTCGGCGGAACGAAGAACGGACTGATGATGGGGGAGTGTGTTATTGTATTCAATAAGGACTTGCAGAAAGAAGCCCGTTTTGTCCGTAAGCAGTCTGCCCAACTGGCTTCGAAGATGCGCTATCTCTCTTGCCAGTTCACCGCTTATCTGACGGATGAACTTTGGTTGAAGAATGCCACGCATGCCAACGTAATGGCAGCTAAGCTTTACAAAGAGTTAAAGAAACTCCCGGAAGTAACTTTTACTCAAAAGGTAGAAAGTAACCAGTTGTTCCTTACAATGCCCCGTCCTATTATTGATAGAATGTTGGAATCTTATTTCTTTTATTTTTGGAATGAAGATAAGGATGAAATTCGTCTAGTAACTTCTTTTGATACAACGGAAGAAGATGTTGATGAATTCATTCGACTTTTAAAACGTTAAAAGGGAAAAAGGGGACAACAAAAGCCCACATAACGCTGTTGTAATAAGAAGTTTGAAACTAACTTTGTCTCTAGAGTTTTCAACTTCTTATTATATATGAATACTAGACAGAACAAGCTAATCTTATTCGCACTATTATTATTGACACAAACCTTTATTAGTGCGCAGACGCATTCTACTAAAATAGAACTGCCGGAAGACTCTATATCTGTTGCGGCCGTTAACGATTCTGTTCCGGCAAAGCGCAGCTTCTTCAAGAAATTCCTTGACTACTTCAATGACGCCAACAAGGAGAAAAAGAATAAAAAGTTTGATTTCAGTGTGATAGGTGGTCCTCACTACTCTAGTGATACCAAGTTTGGGCTCGGGCTGGTGGCGGCAGGCTTGTATCGTACCGATTCTGCTGATACGATTCTTCCTCCCTCAAATGTTTCTCTTTATGGAGATGTGTCGACTGTCGGCTTCTATTTGTTGGGAGTTCGTGGAAATCATTTGTTTCCGCAGGATAAATATCGGTTGAATTATAACCTTTATTTTTATTCTTTCCCCAGCCTTTATTGGGGGAGAGGATACGACAATGGGGCAAACTCCGATAACGAAAGTGACTATAAACGTTTTCAGGCACAGGTAAAAGTCGATTTTATGTTCCGAATGGCAAAGAACTTTTATATCGGTCCAATGGCCGTATTCGACTATATTGACGGACGGGATTTAGAAAAACCGGAGCTTTGGGAAGGAATGGCGGCACGGACAACGAATACGAGTCTCGGCCTTTCCCTTCTTTATGATTCACGTGATTTCCTGACCAATGCTTATCGTGGATATTATCTGAGGATAGACCAACGGTTCAGCCCCGCCTTCTTTGGTAATAAATATGCTTTCAGCAGTACGGAACTGACCACCAGTTATTATCACCCTATATGGAAGGGAGGGATATTGGCCGGACAGTTTCACACTCTGCTGACTTATGGAGATACCCCTTGGGGATTAATGGCAACATTGGGAAGTTCTTATTCGATGCGCGGATATTATGAAGGACGTTATCGTGACAAGTGTGCTATGGATGCACAAATAGAACTTCGCCAGCATGTCTGGAAGCGAAATGGGGTAGCTGTATGGGCAGGGGCAGGAACAATCTTCCCGGAATTTTCTGCGTTTACTCCGAAACATATTCTTCCTAATTATGGTTTTGGTTATCGTTGGGAATTTAAAAAGAGAGTAAATGTACGTTTGGATTTAGGTTTTGGTAAACACCAGACCGGATTTATTTTTAATATAAATGAAGCTTTTTAAGAACATAAAGAAATGGTTGGAGGATCAGGAACATCTGTTTTACTTGTTTCTGTTCATCCTGATAGTACCTAATATTGTGCTCTGTTTTACGGAGCCGCTGTCGTTTATAGCAAAGGTCTGCAATGTCCTGTTACCTTTTGGATGTTATTACCTGCTAATGACACTATCGAGAAATTGCGGTAAAATGCTTTGGATTTTGTTCCTGTTTCTCTTTTTTGGAGCGTTCCAGATTGTGTTGCTCTATCTGTTCGGGCAGTCCATTATTGCTGTCGATATGTTTCTGAACCTGGTGACCACCAATTCGAGCGAAGCTATGGAACTGCTTGGCAATCTGACGCCTGCCATTGTCGTTGTGGTGATACTGTATATACCGGCTTTGGTGTTGGCTACCATTTCAATCGTCCGAAAACGAATGTTATCGGCAGCGTTTATCCGCAGAGAACGTAAAAGGGCTTTCGTCGTCTTCGGAGTCTCCCTTCTCAGCCTTGCCGGGGCATACGTACAGGATCCCGGCTATGAACTGAAATCGGACTTATACCCTTTGAATGTCTGTTATAACGTAGGGCTTGCTTTTCAGCGGACTGCCTTGACGCAGAACTATCACCACACTTCCAAAGACTTTACCTTCCATGCCCAAGCTACACATCCGGAGGAGAAACAAGAGGTGTACGTGATGGTAGTGGGCGAAACCTCCCGTGCATTAAACTGGCAACTGTATGGCTATGAACGGGAAACGAATCCGTTGCTTGTCCAGCACTCGGGATTGGTTGCTTTCCCGAAAGTGCTGACAGAATCGAATACCACGCATAAAAGTGTGCCTATGTTATTGTCTGACGTTACTGCTTGCAGTTATGACTCTATTTACCATCGGAAAGGAATCATTACTGCCTTTAAAGAAGCGGGCTTCCGGACAGCTTTTTTCTCTAACCAACGTTTTAATCATTCTTTCATCGACTTTTTCGGAAGGGAAGCCGATACCTTTGATTTTATAAAAGAGGATTCGTTGGATTTTTCCTATAATCCTTCTGACAATGAACTCTTGAAATTGGTAGAGCAGGAACTGGCCAAAGGTGCAAAAAAACAATTTATCGTCCTTCACACCTATGGTTCTCATTTCAACTATCGGGAACGTTATCCGTCGGGAGACGCTTTCTTTACACCGGACTATCCGGTTGAGGCGGAAAGGAAATTTCGGGATAATCTGGTAAATGCATACGATAACTCTGTCCGTTACACGGACAGCTTATTGGCACGCCTTATCGGTATGTTGGAGAATCAAGGTACAGATGCAGCCTTGATTTATACATCCGATCACGGAGAAGATATTTTTGACGACCCCCGTCATCTTTTCCTTCATGCCTCACCTGTACCGTCCTATTATCAGCTTCATATTCCGTTTCTTATCTGGATGTCCGACAGTTATCGGGAAACCTATCCCGAACACTGGGAAGCTGTGACGGCTAATAAAGAAAAGAATATTTCCTCCAGCAGTTCCTTCTTTCCGACGATGCTGGACTTGGGAGGAATAAAAACTCCTTACCGGGATGATTCGCAATCTGTGGCAACCCCTCTTTATAAAGTGAGGCCAAGAGTCTATCTGAACGACCATAACGAACCTCGTCCGTTGGATGATTTAGGGATGAAGAAACAGGACTTCTATATGTTGGAAAAACAGGAAATCAACACCTAAACTTAATACTTGCTAAAATTTTCATCCAAAAGACAGATTGGCGTGTTATTTGCAATATGATGTATGAACGATTAAATTCATAAAACATGGCCTATATAGATTATTACAAGATTCTTGGAGTTGACAAGAGTGCTTCACAAGATGATATCAAAAAGGCTTTTCGTAAGTTGGCCCGGAAGTATCATCCTGACTTGAATCCTAACGACCCTAGTGCAAAGGATAAGTTTCAGGAAATCAATGAAGCCAATGAGGTACTGAGTGACCCTGAGAAACGTAAAAAGTATGATGAGTACGGAGAACATTGGAAGCATGCTGATGAATTCGAAGCACAGAAACGAGCGCAGCAACAGGCCGGAGGCTTTGGTGGTGCGGGCGGCTTTGGCGGATTCGGTGGCGGAGGACAAGGTTTCTCCGATGGTAACGGAACATATTGTTATAGCTCCGATGGAGAAGGCTTTTCCGGAGGTAACGCCAGTGGCTTCTCTGACTTCTTCGAGTCGATGTTCGGCCACAGGGGAGGCAAGGGACAAGGTGCTGCGGGATTCCGTGGACAGGACTTTAATGCGGAGCTTCATCTTTCACTTCGTGATGCTGCTCAGACGCATAAACAGATATTGACTGTCAATGGTAAACAAGTACGTATTACCATTCCCGCAGGTGTGGCCGACGGGCAGGTGATTAAACTGAAAGGTTACGGAGCTGAAGGTGTGAACGGAGGTCCGGCCGGGGACTTGTATATCACTTTCGTCATTGCCGAAGACCCTGTATTCAAGCGTTTGGGCGATGACTTGTACGTAGACGTGGAAGTAGACCTTTATACTGCTGTATTGGGTGGTGATAAAGTCGTTGATACGCTGGACGGTAAAGTGAAACTGAAGATCAAACCGGAGACTCAGAATGGAACGAAAGTGCGTCTGAAAGGCAAGGGATTCCCGGTCTATAAGAAAGAAGGACAATTCGGTGACTTGATTGTTACCTATTCCGTCAAGATTCCGACGAATCTGACAGAAGCGCAGAAGGAGTTGTTCCGTCAATTACAGAGTATGAACTAAAATGAATGAGCACTATGCAGACCGAATTAATTATTGTCAGTGAATACTGTCAGAAGTGTCATATTGAACCTTCATTCATTGAGATGCTGGAAGAAGGTGGTTTGATTAATGTACGTACCGAAGCCGGCAAGCATTATCTGCTTGTCTCCGAACTTCCGAACGTGGAACGTTATAGCCGGATGTACTATGACTTGTCCATCAATATGGAAGGCATTGACGCCATTCATCATATGCTGGAAAGAATGGACGATATGAGGCGTGAGATTACTTCCCTCCGCAAGCAACTTCTGTTGTTTCGGGAAAGGGAAATAGAAGAAGCGGACTGGTGAAAAAACGAAGCCTCTGTTTGGTGCAAACGAAGGCTCTATTTATAGCAAACAGAGGCTCTGTTCACATAGATCAGAGCCTCTGTTTTATTCGGGCGGTACAGTACAAAGAAAACTATCCGATGTACGTGCAGATTTCTTCCAGATAGCGTGCGTCCGTTTCATCAAAGCTGTCCGGTGTATCGCTGTCTATATCCAGCACTCCGATGACGTTTCCTTCTTTTATAATAGGTACTACTATCTCCGACTTGGAATCGGAACTGCAGGCTATGTGACCGGGAAACTGCTCTACATCAGGAACAATCAGCGTCCGCGCTTCCTTCCATGCCGTGCCGCAAACTCCTCTGCCGAAACGAATGCGTGTACAGGCGATGGGACCTTGAAACGGTGCTAATACGAGTTCGTTGCCTTCCACCATATAAAAGCCGACCCAGAAAAAGTGGAAAGTCTGCTTCAGTGCGGCGGCAATATTTGCCAGATTGGCGATACGATTTGTTTCCGAGCTTACCAATGCTTGTAGCTGTGGAAGCAGTTCACGATATTTCTCTTCTTTATTACCTGTGTGAATCAGTAAATTTTCTGCCATCTCTTTTCTATTTGATTTGGTTTAGAATACTCGGGTCTTTTATTTTATCATCCTCTGCGAAGAAAATGATTTTCGTCAGTATCTCCGCTGTTTTCGGGTCTTCATCCACAAAAGGCAGGAACAGTCGTCCGCGACTTTGCGAGTGTACCGGAAGAACGGCTATTTGTGCACCGCCTGCTTTATGGATAACACCACTGCCCAAATGAATGTTGTATTTGCCCAGCTTGCCTTCGATGTATGCAAAGTTCCCTTTCACCCTGACGTTGCTGAAGTGAAACAGGGGTAGGGTAAGTTCTACCAATGCACGGCGCATCTCGATGGTGGAATGGCTGGTTTCCGGATCGACACTTCCGGCGTGAGCCACACTGACGGCGAGGTCTACATCCCTCATCACTTCGGAGAAGACAACAGGTGGAATCTCCGAAATCTTCATCGGTTTATAATCCTTGCGGTTATGGAAGCAGACAAATTCCAGCGTGGGAGCTTCGATGTCGGCAGGAGAGAACCAGTCCGCCATCGCATAAATCGTGGCAATAATATTCTCTTTATAGTATATCTTCTGAAGTCCGTCCTCGTAATCGGCTACCCAGCGGCGTCCTTTCAGTACGGCAACCGTTTTCTGCGGTTGAATCTGATTGCCGGCGTAACGGCGGGATTGCGTAGCGTCTTTCTCTTCCGGTGTCGGGATGTACAATTCGCGGAATACCTGCTTGAAAGGCTGGCGGATAGCTTTGTCAAACAAGAACTTCTGATAAGCATGCCAGTTGCCACTCGCATACAGGTCTGTGGGATGGGCGATGCGTAGTTCCTCTTTCGGAGTGAGCGGAAGACAGATGCCGTCAGCCGTTATCAATAGGCCGTCGGTGTAGAAGCCTGTTCTGCCGTTGCTGGTGAAGACCAGGTTTCTCAGTAGCGGCCAGATAACCGGATTCTTCATCAGCTTGCGCAGTTCGTTTTCCTTAAAACGGGTACAGTCCTCCATTGCCTGTTCGAGCATGATGCGGGAACGGGCGTGCTGGTCTTTCAGTATTTTGTGTACCGCTTTCAGCTCTTCCACGTATGGGTGCTTTTTCAGTTTGGGAGGCAGGCTGTTCAGCTCTTTTCCGGCTCTTACTTGTTTGATCTCCGGTTTGCCTTCGTTGTTGACTTGCACATAGACTTCCACGCCTTCTATTTCTTTGGGGGTCAGGTAAGGAGTGATCTCCTTGATCAGTTCCGTTTCCATGCTCCATGTCAGACGGGTGACGTCTCCGTAACCGGAGTTGCGTGCCAGGTTTTGCAGGGCGATGGCAACGGCTTTCTTTTCACTTTCCTGTCTCTGTGCACCAAATTCCTTGCTCTCTTTCAGGAACTTTTGCAGGAACTGATAGCGTTCGAGCAATTCCTTGTCGGCCTTCCGGCCCAGCGGGATAAGGCCGTAGCTCATCAGTAAGTCTTTATTTCGCTTCGCTATGATTTCTTTCTTCGCATCTGCCGCTTTGGTCTTGCCGTTGACGGCATCGGCAAATTTACGGGCGCGGGTATGCGTGTTGCTTAATGAAATATATTTGGCTGCATTGTACACTACTTCGAAACGTTCCTTGCCGATAGTCTTGTAGGCTTCCTTGAACCAGTCGATGTCAAAAGCACCTTCCTGAAGGTCTTCTATATCAATCGGGGTGTAGCGGGCGATGATCGCTTTCTTCTTATCGTCGAAACACTCGCTGGTATGGGCATGGAAGTAGTAGGCGGCACTTTCCAGCCCTTTCCATCCGGTCGCTTTTTCGGTGAGTTCCAGCCATTGCGGGGCGAACATGGCAGCTTCCACCAGTCGTATATGGCTGATGTCGGCCTGACTGGCGAGGCTTTTGAGTGTATCGCTGTCGTCGTCCGGAGACGGGTAGCAGGCATGGAGCAGGCTGCTCAATACTCCCCGTTTGGTGTTGCGCCAGTTGTAACTGTCACGTATGAAGGTGTCTTTGCCGAACGCTTGCAGGATACGGATCAGTGTTTCCGCTCCGTAGACGCGGTGAAGCTCTTCTGCCAGACGGGTGACCTGAGTCTCGGAATCTCCCCGCTGCAATTCTATTTCCAGAATTCGGTTCACTACTTTCTGAGTCAGTGAATGGAAGAGGGAGTGGTTGCGCTCGTCCAGTGCCGAAGTGATATCTTTGATGCGTGTGGGCGAGTTGACACGTCCCATCAGTTCCCGGTATATTTCTTCGGTAGGAATCAGTCCCAGCATCCATGCGTGGGCAAAGTCCATGCTTTGCAGGTAGACATCCGTTTCTTCCAGTTCGGGCGTATGCTCCATATAGTTGGTGAGCTTGTAGAGCTGGTACCGGACGGTGAAATAACGGGTGAAGAGAGCGTCATTGATGGGATGCTGAGGCGCGTCGAGCCAGAACCGTACAAACTTGTTGTTGTGTATCGGGTAAACGATCTCCCTTGCTCCATATTCCTGCTTGTCTCTGAGCCATGTATGCTTATTGGTGTATTGACGGAAGATATTCTTTGTATTGAGCAGAGGAAGCAACTGCAAAAGCATATTGACGGAGAACTGCTGATAAGTTGCTTCGTTTCTGTATTCATGTGCCAGTCCGTCGATAATATCTTCTATCTGCCTGTAATAGGTCAGCTTGCGGAGCGACTTTTGCAGCCCGCGGTAAGTGAAGCCTGCATACATCTTATTGATAAGCGGTTCGAATGTGTTGAGCGATTGGATAGCGGCTTCCTTGTCTTCCTGTTCTTCTTCGTCAAATTCATCGTCTTCGTCCTCTTCTATTTCGTTGGGTGCTCCGGTAGAGGCCAGCATGAACTTCATCATCAGCAATTTGTCGTAACTGCCGATTTCCTGTTGATAGAAATTCTGCCAGAGTTCCGGAAGTCCGAGTTCGCTCAGTCCGTCGTAGTGCTTGTACCAGTTCAGTAAGACACTGTTGCCCACCAAGCGTACTTCACCGTATTTATCCGTGAATTCGTCTTCTTTATGCTTTTCGATGTATTTGTTCAGCTTGTCGAAGATCGCTTTGGCTTTTCCTAAACGAATAAACTCAAATGCTTTCTTCACATTAAATCCGGCATCGGGAGTAATCGGAGGCAGGCTGACTTCAAGCGCCGGATCGTATAGCCTGAAGCCATTCTCTCGGGTATAGTTACTTGTCGGGCTCTGTTCCGTACCGTCTCCGATCAGCGATTCGATCAGAACCTTCTCTTTGGCGTTCGGTTTCTGAATCTCTCTGACGGTGGACAGTAGTTCCTGGTATCTGTCTTTCAGAAAATCGACATTGCGGATGCTCTTCATCATATCCAGCCCGGCAAGGCGGCGTTCGGCATTCTTGTTGCTCAGCAATCGGCGGATACTGGCTGCCAGTTGTGCTTCCGGCTGTTTCATCAGCAGATTGATGGCATTGATACGCATCTCGCTATATTTGAAACGGAGCAGTTCTTCTATATTCTGATACTGTTCGGGGGACAGGGACATTTCGGACAATACTTTGTATGCTTCGTCCCGTATGTCTGACGAACGGTCGCCGAGTGATTGCAGTACATATTCCTGCTCCACCTTGCTTTCGGTATGGGCCAGAACGATTCCGATATAGCTGGCACGGCTGTAAGATTCGAGTGCGGGAAGATACGTGCAAAGTTCCTCTCTCAGTCGGATATCGTTGGTCATCCATGCGATGTATGCCATTTTGTGGACTACATCCGAACGGGTGAGCACTACACAATCCCACGGGAACACATAAGGCGAATAGACTTCCTTGGCGGAAATAGACTGGTAGACTTGTTTCAGATATCCGTAGTGACGGACCGCCTCTTCCGGCGTTTCAAAATAATCGCTGAGTGTGGGAGCTTCCTTGTTATCGCTGTATCGGCTTAGATAAAGCCCGTCCATATAAAGAGGAAGGATAGCCGCCACCACTTTCGGATCGTCGTGCCACACTTCGAATGCGTCTTTGCTGATCAGATGATTCATCTGAGACGATTGCGTGCAGCGCAGGAAGTACAGTAACGTCTGTATCTGATGCTTGGCTCCCTTTCGGATGATGTCCGGTACGATGGCTCTGATCTTGTCCGTATCATAGAATCCGATGCTCCACAAAGCCAGATAAAGTTCGACTGTATCCTTGCTTTGCAGGGCATTGCGGGCTGTTTCGGGATGATTCAGGAAATTCCAGATCAGTTCGACATACTTGTTGGTAATCCGTTCGCTGCTGTCCTGTTCGCCGATTCCGGTGCATACGGCGATGCTTCGCTTGACGGAGGCAAAACGTTGCAGTCCGTTGTTGTAGATGATGGAGAACAGGTAGAGGTAACTTTCGGGACATCCTTCGTCCATCGTTTCCACGATGGCTTGGCGCAGTCCTTCTTGTAGCTTGGCTGCCAGCAGCAGTTTGCCTTCCAGTTCCAACAGCGGGCGGTGTCCGCTGATGGCGATGGCGTGGAGATACCAGCGTTGCAGGCGGTGGACATTGTTTTCGCTGGTCAGTACCTGATTCAGGTATTCGATTACTTTTTCGTTACCTTGCGCTATTTGTGCGGCCAGCCAGTAGGAAGAGTTCATATAGCCGCTGAATTCTTCTGTATCTTCGGGTGTATTTCCTCCTTTTAAGATCGCTTCCACTGAAAATCCGGTAGCGCGTAACTTTAAAAACTGTAGCCATGCGTCTCTGGCATGGTCCAGATGATTGGACGGATGGGCGGAACGCTGGGCGCGCCGGTCGTATCCGATGGTATGCGGACAGCGTGCTTCGAGTTGCAGATAAGTATGGAACAGTCCGGCGAATTCGTCGCCCAACATATAGCGGAACAGCGTGTTAAGTCTGCCATCCATCAGATTGGCAATGCTTTCGATGTTTTCTTCCCGGATGATCTCCTCCAGACGAGGTTCCAGTATCTCACTGAATATACCATACCGTCCTCCCATGTCCAAATCCTCCATGAATAGGTCGAACAGGGTAAGCGTTTCCGGCTCCAGGCTTGATTTTTCCTTTAGTAAACTCTCCAAATAGGGGTTTAGCAGCTTGTTCAATTTGTCGTTGTAAGTAATTCTCATGACTTTAAGCTTTTAGAGTTTATATTGCAGTTACCAAAGTCTTCCTGACAGCATTGCCAGCCGGATAAAGGTAAGTGTAGATTCTTCTTTCAGTTGGACGGAGGAGGATAATTCTCCGAGTTCCGCATCGTCCAGAAAGATGCGGAAGATTCCGTCTTCATACGATTGCAAAGCATTGATGATGGCTTCGGTTTCCACAGCCGGTCTGCCGTTATAGTTTGCTTCGAAGCCTACTTTGCCGGCGGCGGCCTTGTCCTCCATCTCTTCACAGGTGAGGTATTTCAGCATTTCACTTTGTTGCAGCCGTTCGTTGTACTCCTTTACTTGCCAGCAGACGACCGCTTCAATCAGTTCCTGCACACTGGCAGGAGGAGTGGGGAAATCGATCGGCATCTTTTCGATGCTGCATTTCCTTTTTCCTACTTGCTTGACTTGGATATATGCTTTCATACTTACTTTTATTTTTCGATTTGAATACTGGACGTGATTGCGTCCAGATCAGCCTGAGCCTTTTCGTCCGCAACCAGCATGACGATGGCAAAGACTCTTCTCTTATTCTCCTGAAAGTACAATAATACGGTTTGTTGCATTTCTTCTCCTTTTTCGTCGGGGTGGCCGATCCGCAAAGGATTGGTCGTCTTCGTCATAGGCAGGCCGTTGATGTTGACTTTGCTCTGCTTGTAATCCTCCGAGGGCTTTCCTTCCTCATTTCGGGGGAGGGTGAGGAGCAGCTTCTTCATACGTTCGAACTCATCCTGCGTATCATAGCTGTTGCTGGTCACGGTCAGCTGACTGCCGCCATTGACGAGTTTCAGCAGGGGAGGCTCCGAATCGGGAGTCGGCGCTTTCGTGCCGGTTATCTTGTACCAGTTGGTAGGATACTGGCAACTGAACTTTGATACAGCATCATAGCATGAAAGCCACGTATCCTCATCCGACATGGGAGTATACGGGAACTGTTCGGAAGTGGAAGATTTCCGGGGACTGTCGGTCACCGGGCGGCTGGCGCTTTTTTTCTGTTCTTCTTCCTGTTCCTTATAATAGGCTTCTACAAGTCCGCTTTTCCATTCGTTACGTATTTCCTGATACGTCGAGGGGATATTGCGGCAGAGTGCAAGGAAGCTGAACAGGAAGACACTGAAGATGATCAGTTCTCCGATGATGGAAACCGTTCTTCCGGCTTCGGGCTTCTTCATCCGTTCGCCGAATACATAGATGAATCCCAAAAGGAATCCGCTGAGTAAACCGCCGATGTGTGCGGCATTGTCTACTCCGGCCCGTATGCCGTAGATGAGATTGTAGCCTACGAAGATAAGAATACTGGTCAGCAAAGCCTTCCGCTGCGACCTCTCGATGCGGTGGAACAGCAGGAAAGCCAGAAAGATACCGTAGAGTCCGAAGATCGATCCGGAAGCTCCGGTACTGATCGTTTCCGCATGCATATAGAGGCTGAAGACAGCCGAACAGAGTCCTGTCAGCAGATAAGAGACGAACATACGACGCGTACCTATCAGATGTTCCAGCCAGATACCTATATATATAAAGGCGTACATATTCATCAGCAGATGGAAAGCGCCGATATGCACAAAGTTGCAGGTCACGGCACGCCACCAGTCACCGGTCAGGGTGAGCGGACCGAAGTCGGCGCCCCAGTTCAGCAAGGCCAGTGTGGAAGGTTCCAGAATTCCCGCTCCGGTAGCTGCCATCAGTATGAAGACAAGGATATTGATGTCTATCAGAACCGGTGTCGCGATGAATCCTTTCCGGGGGATAAAGAAATGGATGAAAGACGACTCTTTTTCGCTTTCTGCCTGAAGCCTCCGTTCTTCTTCCGTCAGCGGGCGGGTGAGTTCTTCTTCCAGTTCGTTGGCTTTTTGTGCCAGTTCCTCCGGTGTCAGAGTTGATTTGATCTCTTCCATCGTTTCCTGTAATTTCCGGATATTTTTCCGGTTTTTGCCGTAATCTACTATTTGCATAGAAATACTTTGGCTACGGACGGATACTTCACCGCTACTTCCTTCTTCGATGGTGAAGGTTATTTCTTCTCCGTGAGAACTCATTCCCATTGGAACATAAAATATTACTTCACGAAGAGCGATTCCTTCGATATTCCATTCAAGTTTCTGAGACGCTTCAAGTGCCAGTATCAGAATTTGTGTATTTGATAAATCTGCAAAATGTAGCTTATCCTCGTGTAAAGGTCTGAGTCTAAACGCCATATTTCTCTCTTTTATTAAGTCGTAGATTGATATTACTCTCTTTTTGTACAAAAGTACAGAATAATAATGAAATAGAGGGTAAATGGGAGGGGGATATTTATGCGGACAACGAGAATACTAATACTTTGAGATTTAGTAAGTTCCTTTTGGAAAGAAGAGGACAAAAAAAGCATCCGCTTCGTTGGAAGGGATGCTTTTATCGTTAGTCACCCTTTTAGGGTTACTTTTTGTAGAAAGCAAGGTCTTCTTTATCCATATTTTTGATAAAGTTGGTATGCTTCGTAACTTCCGCTTCAGCAAAGTTCAGATATACATGTGCAGATTTGGAGAACAGGTCGGCAGCCTTGCTTGCGTCCTGAATCAGCAGGTGGCACATGATGATATCGGCAGCCATTTCCATCAGTCTGCGGGCTGTGAAGTCGAGCAGTTCCTGATCCTGTGCTTCTTTAACGGCGTTGGTGCTGGCTTCGAACAGGTCTGCCATCTTCTTCAGACGTGACATCAGCGGTTCCATTTCCGGTGAACAAGGTACTGTTTCGAATTCGCGGATCGTAGCAAGGTAAGAACCGTTGGTTACATAGCGGATAGCGGCTACAGTCTGCAACTGGGTGGTACCTTCGTAGATGCTGGTGATACGTGCGTCGCGGTAGATGCGCTGGCAGGCAT
>OLIT01001021.1_pt1 | contig 26014 bp, 18 predicted proteins | sample 1601341 | NCBI WGS metagenome assembly OLIT01 (sample SAMEA2452121, study PRJEB22498) | human gut metagenome | biome: human feces; feature: human gut; material: feces | place: Australia | collected 2012
TTCATCGTAGCACCACGCCTGCATCCCGCGCTTTTTCGCCTCGTCAACGGATGCCTCCACCGCACGAAACCAGTCCTCGCTCAGATACTCGGTTTCAAGTCCGCCCCGCGCGTGCATAAAGAATCCGCCCATGCCCGCGTCCTGCATCGCACCGATCTGCCGCCGCAGCTCGTCCGGCTCTAATTTGTCGTTCCAGCTCCAGAATGGAACAGGGCGACAAAAGGCTGAAATCAGGTCAGTTGATTTCATTGTTATAGGCCTCCTTTGTGTCCGCTCGGTTCAGACGGTTTGCGCGATATTCACTCGGCGTAACTGCGTAGTGGCGCTTAAATACGGTGTAGAAATAGTTGGAATTTCCGAAGCCGGTTCGTTCTGCAATTTCACTGATCGGCACGTCGGTCTGCGCCAAAAACTCCGTCGCCTTATTCAGACGCAGACGGCGCAGATAGGCCGAAATGCTGCTGCCGGTGGCAGCCTTGAAAATATTCTGAATGTGCGACGCGGACAGACCGACATGATCGGCCAGCGCATCAATATTCAGCTTCGGATCGGCATAATTGCGCTCGATATAGCCGATGAGCGCGTCGATATAGTTGCTGCGGTTGTCAATGCTGGCAAATGCACAGGAGACGTCCTGCACCAGATCCAGAAACAGCCGCTTGACTGCGCGGGAAGATTCCGCACGCAGAACCTCCGTGCGGAAGCGCGAGGGGTTATATTCCATCGTCACGGCATAGGCACGCTTGAACGTTGCGATATATTCAGAAACGCCTGCAATCAGCAGATCCAGCGTATACGGCACATCTGCTGTCGGTTCGAACCATGCGTCAAAGAAGCCCGCAAGCGCTGCAGCGGCATCGTCAAAGCGCTGGGTGCAGAGAGCTTGTACTACCTCACTGCGGATCTGCTCTGCCTGTGCCTTGCCAAAGGCCGGACGTGCATCCAGCTCTGTGCGGGAAACAAAGTGACCGGCGGGATAGAAATACAGCAGATCCAGCCGCTCGTTCAGTGTGCGGTAGGCTGCGGGAAGCTGATCGACGGCAGAAATTCCATTGCACCAGACGCCAGAGACGGAAAACTGCGCGGCTTCAGAGAACGCTGCGCAAAGCGTTTGGGCAAGCGTCTGCGTGTCTACCGTATCCGGCTGCTCACAGACAAGGAGGAACCGGCCCTGCAGCATATCGACCAATTCATAGCGTGTCCCCTGCGGCAGCGTCTTGTCCAGCTGCTCCTGCAACAGAAAATGCGTTCTGCGGTACGACATATTCTGATTGTCATCCGAAAGCTCCCGCTGCCGGAGCTGGAGCAGGAACAGCGCAAAGCCGGAATATTGCTCCAACTCGATGCCATTGTCGGAAAATTGCCGCCCGATGACAAAATCGCTGCTTCGGAGCGTAAAAAAGCTGCGGAGAATGGCGTGCTTGATATAGCTGTAGTTTTCGGCGTAGCGCTTTTCCGAAAGCGTATACTGCGTTTGAAGCGCAGCATATTCACGGTTGATACGGATTGTCAGATAGACGGAGATCAATACGGCGAATACCACGATGCCCAGATAGAACAGCAAAAACCAGCGCGTCAGCGCACGGAGCTGTGATGAAATGGCCGAGTCGCTGATGCAGCTGATAAAATACAGGTCTGTATCGGCAGAGCGCGACCATGTGCAGATCGCATTCGCCTCCTGCACGACCATTTGGCCGCTTTCTGCGGCCCCGCCCAGCACAGCTTCGATCACGGCATCCGTCTGTTCCTGTTCCAGCAGCGTCATGCCGCTTGTGTAGGTCTGTCCGTTTGCATCCACGATCAGAAGCTGACGCTCCGTGCCGTTTGCCATACCGTAGCCGAGCTGCATCAGCCGCTCGGCGCTGATATTCGCAACAAAGAAGCCATTATAGCGATTGAGCGAGGTTCTGACCGGCAGAACATAACTGAAAACGGTTTTGTCGGAGGACGTGCTGCGGTAGCGAAGTTGGCGCATTGCCGGCTTTTGCGTCACACGGGACACAGCTGCAAGATTCCGAACGAACGCTGCGTCGAAAAAGTCATCCAGTGTACCAAATGATAACTGATAGGTGTTGCCATTGGCGTAGGCATAACAGATACAGTCTTCCTCTGCACAATAAATGTATACAGAGTCCAGCCATGACGACGCGCGCGTATAGTTTTGCAGCAGCTGCATGGATTGAATGACCGACAGGCTTTCTGTATCCATAGAGTAGATTAGCTGCAAAAGTTTCGGATCGCCGTTGAGTTGCGTGAGCATGGACGAAGCGGTGTCCTGCATGATGGAGGCGGAATAGCTGACGTTCGAGACAATATCCTGCTCTGCGAGATAGGACTGTTCCAGACTCCGTTTTTTGACGTTCTGATAAATGAGCAGAAAAACGAAGGATACCAGCAGCAGGCAGAAAACTAGAATGCCGCTGAGCACCTTAATAAAAAAGCTGTTCTTTCGATCGGTCGGAATATTGGACTTGATTAGCCGCACGAGTTGTCCTCTCCCCCCTCTTCATGCAGAGCATTGCAACTATGCAGTTTCCACAAAGCGGATGGTGAAAACTATTTGCATACCTAAAAAATATCACAATCCCAACGCACATTTCAACATAATCATAAAAATTCAAAGTCGCGCTCAAAAATCAAAGTCCGCTTTCAGGGCAATTCAAAGCAATCGTGAGAATTCAAAGATTACAAATGTGCACCTCGCCACTATACTGAATTTAGCGAAAACGACAACGAGAAGACAGAGGTGGTTCGTATTGATGAAAGCAGAAACGAAAAAACAGGAACCAGGCACAATCCGCAGACGGTCTTCTTATAACCGGAGCTTGCGCAAGGATAACCGACAGCTGTTTTCCATGTGCGTGCCGGGCATCATTCTTCTGGCGCTGTTTGCGTATCTGCCAATGTTCGGTCTGGTGCTGGCATTCAAGAATTATAAATTCAATCTTGGCATCTTCGGAAGCGAATGGGTCGGGTTCAAGAATTTTGAGTTTTTCTTCACATCCGGTACCTTCGGACGGCTGATCCGCAATACGCTGGGACTGAACCTGCTGTTCCTGCTGTGCAACACGGTCATCACCGTTCTGCTGGCGCTTCTTTTATATGAGATCAACAGCCGCCACGCGATCAAGGCGTTCCAGACGGTGATCTTCCTGCCGTTTATCGTTTCATGGGTTGCCGCGTCGTATGCGCTCTACGCAAACCTCGCCGACGTCAACGGCATTGTCAACGGAATCCTGACGTTCTTCGGAAAAGAAACGGTTTCATGGTACACAACGCCAAAATGGTGGCCCTACATTCTGCTTGTCTGCTATCTGTGGAAGAACATGGGCTACGGCATTATTATTTATTACGGAAATCTGCTGTCGATCGACAAATCCTATTTTGAAGCGGCGCAGCTCGACGGCGCAACGCGCTGGCAGGTCATGTGGAAGATCTCGTATCCGTTCATCCGTCCAATCGTGACCATGTTCTTTATTTTGTCGCTTGGCCGGATTTTCAGCGCAGACTTTGGTATGTTCTATTATCTGACAAAGAACTCCAGTATGCTCTACAGTGTGACGGACGTGATCGACACCTATGTTTACCGCGCACTGCGCGTGACTGGCGACGTGGGTATGTCCACGGCCATCGGCCTGTGTCAGTCGGTTGTCGGCTTTATCATTCTGGTCGTAGCAAATAAGATCACGAAAAAAATCAACGGAGAGGGGACGCTGTTTTAATGAAAAAGAAAAACCGTATTGGAACAGTGTTCATCTATCTGATTTTCATCGTGCTCTGTCTTGCAATTCTGTATCCGTTTCTCTGTGTGCTGTCCGTGTCGCTTTCCAGTGCCGAGGACATCAAGCAGTATGGATTCCGCGTGCTCCCGAAGCATCTGGATTTCTCGGCCTATTCCTATCTGTTCCGTGACAGTAAGATGCTCTGGCAGGCTTACGGCACCACGATTTTTGTCAGCGTCGTCGGAACGGCTATCGGCTGTCTGGTCACGAGCCTGTATGCCTATGCGATTTCGCGCACGACCTTCCGCTGGCGCGGTGTGCTGTCACTGTTCGTGACGTTTACGATGTTTTTCAGCGGCGGCATGGCGGCGCAGTACATCACATATGTCAAGCTGCTGAATCTGAAGAATTCCATCTGGGTACTGATTCTGCCGGGCGCGTTTTCCGCGATGAACACGATCATCATGCGTGCCTATTATGAAAAGCTGCCCTACAGCATGATCGAATCTGCCAAAATCGACGGTGCAAGTGAGTACCAGATTTTCTGGCGCATGATGTTCCCGCTTGCAAAGCCTGCGTTGGCCACAATCTGCCTGACATTGTTCGTCGCCTATTGGAATGCTTACTACGAGGCCATGATGTATATGGATACCGGCAATTATGTGACGATTCAGCTGCTTTTGCAGCGTATGCTGGAAAAGGTCGACTTTCTCAAGAATAACGCGTCTACGGGGCTGCTCGGCGCAGAAGCCGCAAAGCTTCCAGGCGAGGCCATGCGTATGGCAATGTGCGTGCTGACAGTCGCGCCGATGCTGCTGGTGTTCCCTCGCTTCCAAAAATATTTCGTCAAGGGTATGGCAATCGGATCTGTCAAAGAATAAAATCATTGACAGAACGGTATGACATAATAAAAATGAAAAGGAGAAACACAAATGAAAAAGTTCCTCGCGCTGCTGCTGGCGGCTCTGATGGTTCTGGCGATGTTCACCGCCTGCGCCAAGACTGAGACGCCCTCCCAGGAAGAAACCACCGCTCCTACCGAAACTGCGGAACCCGCCGCTCCCGCGGACGAAACTCCGGCTGACGCCCCGGCAGATGACAATCTCTTCGCAGAAGAAGTCACGCTGCACTGGGCATTCCCCGCGCTGCAGGACAGCTTCCCCGGCTTTGAGGCCATCAATGAGAAACTCAACGAGATCACAAAGGAAAAAATCAACGCCAAGATCGAGTTCGAGATGATCCCTCTCGGCGAATACACCGAGAAGATGAACATGAAGTTCACGGCTGGCGAGGAATTTGATATCTGCTTCACCGGCGCATGGAACCCGTATCTGCCCGCCGTTGCGAAGGGCGCTTATGCCGAGTTGACGCAGGACGTTCTGGATAAGTACGCTCCTGACGTTGTCGCTGATCTCAACAGCGCTGTCTGGGATGCAATCCGTGTAAACGGCAAGCTCTACGGCATTCCGCTTCAGCAGATCTATGTCCGTCAGACCGGTATCCGCTTCAACACCGAGCTTCTGAACAAGTACGGCTTCGATCCCAGCACTGTCAAGACGCTCGACGATCTGGACGAGTATGCTGCGACCATCAAAGCCAGTGAGCCGGATGCCGTTGTGATTTATAATTACGGTCATCTTATTTATGAAAATATGGTCAACTATCTTGGCTATGATGTGATCGTTTCCAATACGACGCCGGGTGTTGTTTACTATGCTGCCGAAACTCCCGTTGTCTTCAACCAGTTTGAGTCTGAAGAATTCAAGGCTCTGTGTGAAAAGATGCGCGAGTGGAATCTGGCGGGCTACTTTCCGACAGACGCCGTTACCGGTGCTGACTCTGTAGGTGAGAATGACATCCGTGCGATCGACACCGACCCGGCGCACAAGCCCGGCGGCGACATCACCGAAGGTCAGCTTCGCGGCTATGACATCACCGGCATTGCCTTCGGCGACTGCGCCATGACGACCGGCGCTGTGCAGGCGACGATCACCGCTGTCTCCGCAACCTCCAAGAACGTCGAGCGCGCTGTTGCGTTCATCAACCTCCTTGACTCCGATCCCGAAGTCCTGAACCTCATCTGCCACGGCATTGAGGGCACGGACTATGAATTCGTCGGCGACAAGGCTGACGGCCTCATCAAGCCCATCAGCGACTATCCCGGCATGCTGAGCTTCCTCGTCGGCAACGTCTTCAACGAGTACTACACCGACGCTTCTCAGGTCGGCACCTGGCCGGAAACTGCCGAGATCAACGCCAACGCGCAGGCCTCCTGCATCCTCGGCTTCGCATTCGACTCCGAGCCTGTTGCAACCCAGATCGCGCAGTGCTCCGCTGTCGCCGAAGAGTATCTGCCCGCTCTCAACTGCGGCGCAGTCGATGTTGACAGCACGCTCGAAGCGTTCAACGCCGCTCTGAAGGACGCCGGCGTCGAGCAGATCATTGCCGAAATGCAGTCCCAGATCGACGCATGGCTGGCAACCAAGTAAATAAACGACCCCATCAGGATTTTTAGTCTGACTGACTGAAGGACGGGCAGGATGAGCCATCTCATTGCCTCATCCTGCCCGTTTTGTATGCAAATTCTTTGAGGATGGAGAGATTATGCCATGAAAAAAGCAATTTCCCTGTTCCTGGCGCTTGTCATGCTTGTCAGCGTATTTGCCGGACTCGGTATCACTGCCTATGCCGCAGATGCGCAGACGCTCTGGGTCGATCCGGTCAACGGCAGCGACAGCGCCGCCGGTACGCAGGTTGCCCCCTTCCAGACGATTGAAAAGGCAAAAGCCGCTGCTGCAGCGCTGAGTGCAGGCGGTGATGTGACGGTATGGCTGCACGGCGGAACCTATCGTGTCAGCAATGCGATCACGTTCACCTCTGCCGACTCTGGCAAGAACGGCCATGTCATCACATATAAGGCCGTTTCCGGCGAGGTTCCGGTCATTTCCGGCGGCACGCCCATCACCGGCTGGACAATATATGACGCACAGAAGAACATTTATGTCGCCGACGTTCCGGCTGCGGCAGTCAATTCGCGTCAGTTCTATGTGGACGGCGAGCACCAGACCCGCGCCATGACGGAACAGTCTCCCACAGACTGGACGCTGTTCGGCACAAAGGGTTATATGTCTCCTGCCGTTACGACGCAGGAAGCAAATGAGTATCTGGTTCTCGATCTCGGAAAAGTACGCAGTGTCAACTATCTGACCGCATATTCGTCCATACAGGCGGATAAAAACGGCCGTGCGGCCGGATTTCCGCAGGACTTTACAGTTGAAACCTCAGAGGATGGCACAGCTTGGACGGTGCAGTGTGAACAAACCGGATATGAGTCGCCTGTGGTTGCTACCGCTGCAACATTCAACTTTGCACCGGCTCAGGCACGCTATATTAAGCTAAATGCAACAAAGCTCGGCACTGCGAGCAGGACGAACCCTGGCCGGTATATGTTGGCCATTTCCGAACTGGAAACGGGTCTGAAAACCGGCAGCAATACAGATCTCTCGGAGGTTGTTGTTGATTATGACACCAACCTGATGACTGCTGTTGAGGTTCTGGGGCACAACGAAAATCATGACTGGAACTGGCTGAATCAAACCGGCTATGGCAGCGCGAACCTGTTTGACAACAATCCGGACACCGTCGTTACAACAGGCGGGTATTATCGCCAGCAGATCGAAGTCGAGGGCGTTTACCCATGGCTCAGTACAAATATCAGCCAGAACGGACAGAACGCAGAGATTGCAGCAATTCGAATCGCGGTTGACGCCATCAATCAACCCGTAGATTTTACAATCGAAATTTCACAGTCGAATGATCCCGGAAACACAGATTGGACAGTCGTTCACAGCGAAACCGGATTTGACTGGTCGCAAAATCAGTCAGCTGTCTTTATTTTCAGCCCGCGTGAAGCGAAGAAGGTTCGTCTGCACGCAACAAAAATCGCAAACGGTGTGGAAGCGCCCGGTACTGGAAGCGACGACGGCAAGGAGTATGCGCTCCGGGTTGCTGAATTTGCGGCATTCGCGCCAAAGTCCGGCAGCAGCGAGCCCGCCGAAATAGACTACACGACAAATTTGCTGCACCCTGGATGTGTAGAGGGCATCTTCCATAACAACCCCAACAAGGAATCCTATAACTATGATGAAGTCGGAACATTCCCGCTGGACGCGCTGGTAGACGGCAATAGCAGCGCCTATAGCTTTATCACCTCCAAACCGTATCAGCCGGAGTGGCTGCTTGGCAACGGTGGCAGTCTCTCGCCGTGGGTTGAGGTGCGACTGAGCGATAACGGCTCTGCTGTGCAACTTGGCGCGGTACGCGTTGCCGTTCGTCCGCGTGTTGTGCCGAATGACTTTGAAATCCAGACTTCTGTAGACGGTGTGACATGGAAGACAGTTGTGAACGAAGACAACTACGATTGGAGCGAGGAAAAGACCGCTGCTATGTTCACGTTCCAACCGCTACAGGCTGCCCGCTTGCGTTTTGTCGCGCACAATCTCGAAAAGCTTGTTGAGGATGAGAGCTACTACTTTCAGCTCAGCGAGTTGGAGGCGTATGGCGTAGCGCAGACGATTTCGGTTGATACGTCGAACGATTTGCTAGAGCCCGGATGTGTCAGCCCGATTTATCAGATCAATGGCGGCGCACTACAGGATTACACAAACTATACATATCCGCTGAATAATCTTGTTGACGATGATGTGCAGACATTTATCTCTTCGGACAGCCTCCTGAGGCCTTGGCTTGCTGCAAACGGCGGTGAGCTTGCACCGTGGGTAGACGTTTCAGTGACAGATGACGGAACAGCAGTGACGGTTGGCGGCGTGCAGATCAGTATTCAAGAGACCTATAATAAACCGGTTGACTTTTCCATTCTTGCTTCCGAAGATGGTCAGAATTGGACGACGTGCAGGCAGTTGAAAGGGTATGACTGGGGCGAAACAACCTCTCGGTTGTTTACATTTGCACCGGTTTCCGCCAGCAAATTGCGTATTCAGGTTCGCGATCTGGATGGACAGCAGGAGGGGTTGCCGCTTTATTTCCGACTAACTGAACTGGAGGCTTATGCACCGACCGATTTCATTGACATAGGGCGCGTGATTTATGTGCAGGTGAGTAGCAGTGAAACGTGTACGCCATCCGGTATTGCGGCGCTGCACGATAACAGCGATAAGACCTATGCCGCAGAGCATGCCATCAACGGAATGTACTATGATAATCTGGAGCATCTTGGTTACGCTGTTCCGGAGAGTTTTGGATTGAAAAACTTTAAAAACACTGCGGATATTGAGATCAACATCCTGCGCTGGTGGCAGCACCGCATCTTCCGAAATAGCGGTGTGTCTGCTGACGGTACGGAGATCTATCTTGATACGGATTGGCTCACATCGCTCCAAAGCACGGCCTATTCCGACCGCATCACATGGATAGAAAACGCGTATGAATTTATCGACCAGCCCGGCGAATGGTATCTTAACCGCAGCGAAAGCAAGCTTTATTATAAGCCAGACGGAAGCATGGATGGCAAGTCGGCGACTCTGCCGGTGACGGAGCAGCTCCTGGTCTTTGAGGGAACCGAAAATATCACATTTGACGGTGTGAAATTTGAAGATACTTCTTGGCTGACGCCGAATGAAATTGGCTACAATGATGCACAGTCCGGTACGTATGCCCAGCACAATGGCGTTTGGGGAGATGTACCCGGCGCGATTGAAACACACGCGGCAAAGAATATCACCATTACAAACAGCGAACTGCGCAATCTTGGCATCGGCGGTATCCGCATCGGCAATGGTAGTTCTGATTGCGCCATTACAAACAGTGCAATCCACGACATTTCCAGTTCCGGTATCTTTATCGGCAATAACACCGGCCATAATCATGGATATTGCGATCCGGGCACGGATGTAACGGGCGTTGTTGTGCGCAATAACTATATCACGCGCACTGGTCTGGACATCTTCGGCTCAAGCGCCATCTGTGCGCTGTATACCTCTGATACCGTGATTGACCATAACGAGGTCTGCTACACAACGTATACCGGTATTTCGCTTGGCTGGGGCTGGGACTGGAAAAACGCTCCCTGCTCCGGAAACAACACCGTTTCCAACAACTACATCCATGATACCGGCAAGACCATCCATGACGGCGGCAGCTTCTATTCGCTTGGCCTGCAGGAAGGTACAAAGGTGTTTGGCAACTATCTACACCACCACAGCGATGGCCTGTATGACAAGGACGGCGGCCTGTATACCGATGAAGGCTCGACGGGCCTGGAACTGTACAACAACGTTGTCGGCGACGGCGTTTACTGGTGGCAGAAGATCTGGACGACCAACATCAAGGACTGCTACTGGCACGACAACTTCTATTCTGTGAACCGTTCCTGGGACAGCGGCGTAAATATCCGTCAGGAGAACAACACCTATGTTGAGGGCGGTGATTTCAGTCAATACCCCGCTGCACAGGCTATTATCAACAATGCGGGTCTAACAGATCCAAGCGTGAAAGACGGTGTCCGCATGGGTATTGCAGAGAAGCACAATGTGACATTGATGCAGTATCCGGACGGCGAGGCATACTACTTTGAAAAACCAGCCGGCCTGCTTACATTTACAATTCCTAGTCAGATCGGCAACACGCAATATGACAAGCTGGCGCATACCGCAAATATTCTCATGCCGGAAAGCACTGACCGCACATCGCTTGCCGGTAATTTCACGATGGCTCCCGGCTTCACCTGCGACAAGGCCTCCGGCAGCCGCCAAAACTTCACATCTCCCGTTGTCTATACGTTTACTGACGGCACAGATACCATCGCGTGGACGGTCACCGTCACCTGCGATGTAACGGCGGATGGCCCGCTGGTCGGTACGGAAACGACGCTGGACGCGGCCATCGCCGCACGCAGCGACTGGACACAGGAGCCTGCCGAGGCTGAAAACGGCGGTGCGCTCTTTACGCCGGCCAAGAGTTTCAGCGCCTATATTGGCGACCGCATTGCCAACGATGCTATTTTGGAATTTGATGTGCAGTCTGTTCTGGACGGCAACGACTGGACGGGGTATGCTCTGCGGATGCAGGACCCATATTCCACGCTCGGTACGATGTACCACATTGTCTTCAAGCAGGATGCCATTGAGCTTCAGAAATGGGTAAACGGGAACCGCACGATGCTGATCGGTACGATCGAGGGCTATGACCCGGTTTACGGCGATGTGGAAAACAAATTCTATACATCTGATATCCGTCATAGCATCAAGACCGGCGCAATCGATGTGCCCACCGGCGTGCGTCTGTTCCTGTATATTGACGGCAACAAGGTCTTCGACGTAATTGATGCAGACGATCCTATCACAAATGACGGCTTCTTCGGCATGTATCCGATGACGCACGACATGACGCTTCTGCCGTTCTCGAACATCGATACCAGCCCCAAGCCCGATCCCGACCCCGCTCCTGAACCGAAGCCGATTCTTCCTATACTGCCGTCCGGCGGACAGAGTGCCTGGAAGAATCCCTACCAGGATGTCACTGATTCGAGCAGTTATTATGAAGCTGTGTGCTATGTCACGGAAAAGGGCCTGATGAACGGAACCAGCGCATCTACGTTCTCTCCCGACGCGGCAATGACGCGCGCAATGATGGTCACGATCCTCTGGCGCATGGAAAAGGAGCCTGCCGCGCTGAAAAGCAACTTTACGGATCTGACGGCGGACTGGTACCGCACAGCTGTTGATTGGGCAGCGGAAACCGGTGTTGTCAACGGCGTCGGAAACGGAAAATTTGCACCGAACGCCACGCTCAGTCTGGAACAGTTGATTACCATTCTGTATCGCTATGCGGAAAATAAGGGGTATAACGTCTCGAAGTCCGCTTCGCTCGATTCGTTCACGGACGGCAGCGCTGTCAGCGCATACGCAAGGCCCGCCATGCAGTGGGCAGTCGGAATGAACTTCCTTTCCGGCAATACCCTGACCCCAGGCGCGCCTGCAAGCCGCGCGCAGATCGCACAGGTTCTGATGCTGTTCTGCAAGGCTTACATTAAGTAATCCCCATATAACCAGCTGCGCCCTGCTGTTTGCAGGGCGCAGCACCCAAATTTGCATACAATCAGCAAAAAACTGCTGAAATGATAGATATATCTGAAAAGGAGCCATCACCATGGATAATTCCACACCGTTCCGCACGTTTGGAACCATGCTCGACTGTTCGAGAAACGCTGTGCCGAATCTGCACACGCTCAAAAAGTGGGTCGATCTCACGGCAAGCCTCGGTTACAATACTCTGCTTTTGTACACCGAGGATACCTACGAGGTGACAGACGAGCCGTATTTTGGCTATATGCGCGGACGTTATTCACAGGCGGAGCTGCGCGAACTGGACGCATATGCCAACGAGCGCGGTATGACGATCATGCCCTGCATCCAGACGCTGGCGCATCTGTACGCCATCAAGCGCTGGCCGGAATACTGGCCGCATTTTGACACGGATGATATTCTGCTGGCGGGCGACGAGCGGGTGTATACGCTCATTGACCATATGTTCCGGAGCCTTGCCGCGTCGCTCTCCTGCCGGACGATCCATCTCGGTATGGACGAGGCGGAGATGTTCGCGCGCGGCCGGTATTACAACCAGCACGGCGACTGCAACCGCTCACAGGCGTTGCTTGCGCATTTGCAGCGCGTATGTGAAATCGGCGAAACATATGGCTTCCGCTTCCTGATCTGGTCGGATATGTTCTTCAAACTGGCGACCGGCGGACAGTATTATGCCCAAAACGCTCAGATCGACGAATCTGTGCGCGAAAAGATCCCGGCAAATGTGGAACTTATCTACTGGGATTATTATTCGGCGGATGAAGCGCACTATGACGGCATGATCGAGGCACATCAGAAGCTGAAGCCCGGCACATGGTTCGCAGGCGGCCTGTGGAAGTGGACAGGCTATGCCCCGCACAACGGCTACAGCATGAAGATCACAAAAGCAGCGCTTGCAAGCTGCCGGGAGCATGGCGTGCAGGACGTATTTCTGACCATGTGGGGTGACGACGGCGGGGAATGCTCCCCGTTTACGCTCCTGCCGTCGCTGTTCTATGCTTCGGAGCTTGCGAAGGGCGAAACCGATGACGAAACGATCAGGGCGCATTTTGCGCAGCGCTTCGGTGCAGCTTTCGACGATTTCATGCAGCTGGATCTGCCCGGAACGCGCAACGGCCTTGACGACAACGTTCGGAATCTGGATAAATTCTTACTGTATAATGATCCGTTCATGGGCATGATGGATCAGACGGTTTTGTCCGGTGAGGGCGCACAGTTCGGCGCTTGCGCCGAAAAGCTGGAAGCACTGCAAACGCTGCCGGAGTGGGGCTATCTGTTCCGGACGCTCGGCGCGCTGTGCCGGGTGCTGGAGATCAAGGCAGAACTCGGTGTCCGAATCCACGAGGCATACCGCACAGGAGATAAGACAGCGCTTTGCGCCATGCTCACGGAGCTTGACGAGACACTTGTGCGTCTGGAACGCTTTCATGATGCCTATCAGGCACAGTGGATGCAGGAAAACAAGCCGCATGGCTTTGACGTGCAGGACATCCGGCTCGGCGGTCTGATGCAGAGAGTAAAGACCTGCCGTGCGCGGTTGGAGGATTACTGCGCCGGACGGCTCGACCGGTTGGAAGAACTGGAAGCAGCGCAGCTTGATTTCTTCGATCACGGAAAGCGCTGCGCAGAGCCGGTCGCCACGCATTGGGGACAGATCGCGACAGCAAATATTGTCTATATGACGATGCTTTGGTGAAAAATATGAGTCAAATTTTAGAGTACGCAAGCTGGATCTATCCATCGGAGGATATCGGCGAAATATGCCCTGTTTTCCGAAAGCATTTTACCGCGCGCCCCGGTGCAGCAGCGAAGCTGGAAATCACCGCATTCGGCGTCTACGAAGCGTTTCTGAACGGGCAGCGGATCGGAAATTTCTTTCTGGCTCCCGGCTGGACAAGCTATCCGACGCGCCTGCAGGTACAGACCTATGATCTGACGGCGCTGCTGCGCGAGGAAAATGAACTGACCGTTACGCTCGGAAAGGGCTGGTTCGCCGGACGGATTTCTGCCGGTGTTTATCAGGCGCTTGCGGACGGCCCGCGTCTGCTGGCAGCACTGCATCTGACCGACGCGGACGGCACGCGGGAATATGCGACCGACGAAAGCTGGCAATGGGCCGAAAGCCCGATCCGGTTCAGCGATATTTACGACGGCGAAACGTATGATGCGCGCGTCACACCGGAAAACTGGCGCTTTTGCCGGACGGATAGCTGCGGCAAGCAGATGCTGATCCCGCAGGAGGGCGAGATCGTTACAGAGCATGAACGACTCAAGCCGGTCGCGGTTCTGCATACGCCGAAGGGCGAAATGGTGCTCGATTTTGGACAGGAGATCACGGGTTACGCGGAATTTACCGTGCAGGCCCGTGCGGGTGAGCGCGTTCTGCTCTCCTGCGCAGAGGTGCTCGACGCAGACGGAAATTTCTATACGGAAAACTACCGCAGTGCAAAATCCAGAATCGAGTATATCTGCCGTGGCGGAATCCAGACCGGCCGCGCACACCACACGTTTTACGGCTTCCGCTATCTGCGTGTGGACGAAGCGCCGGAGGGTTGGCAGGCAGAGAATTTCACGGCGGTCTGCGTCTATTCCGATCTGCAAAGAACCGGCTGGATTCGCACGTCCGATCCGCTTTTGAACCAGCTGTATCAGAACATTGTCTGGGGTGAAAAGGACAACCTGCTGGACGTACCGACTGACTGCCCGCAGCGCGACGAGCGGCTTGGATGGACAGGCGACGCGCAGGTCTCCATCCGTGCGATCACCTGCACGTTTGATGGGAAGCGCTTTTTTTCAAAATGGCTGCGCGATATGGCAGCGGAGCAGCGCGGGGACGGCACGGTTTCCCATTTTGTCCCGAATGTCGGTCTGTTTACGAAAGATCCCGCGCTGTTCTGCGGCGGCTCGGCGTGGGCGGACGCGGCGGTGATCTGCCCGTGGCAGCTCTATCAGGCTTATGGTGACAAGGAACTCCTGCGTGAACATCTTCCCATGATGCAGAAATGGGTCGAATATGTGCGCAGAGCTTCCGGAGACAGCTGCATCTGGAACACCGGCCACCAGTATGGCGACTGGCTGGCGCTCGACGCCGGAGAGGGCAATTATACCGGCGCTTCCCGCAAGGAATTTATCGCAACGGCATTCTATGCGCATTCCGCACAGCTTCTGGCACAGGCAATGGACGCGCTGGATATGGACGGCGCTGCATATCATCGGCTGTTTGAAGCAATCCGCGCCGCGCACCAGAACGCATTCCCGGACTGCCGGACGCAGACCGAATGTGCATTGGCGCTGCATTTTGGTCTTGCGGCGGCTCCTGACCGCGTTGCCGCGCAGCTTGCAGAGCTGGTTCGGAGCAACGGGAATCGACTGACGACCGGCTTTGTCGGAACGCCGTATTTGTTACACGCGCTGAGTGAAAACGGCTATGCACAGACGGCCTATGACCTTCTTTTGCAGACGAAAGCCCCATCATGGCTGTTCTCTGTCAAAATGGGCGCAACGACCGTCTGGGAGCATTGGGACAGCCGAAAGGCGGACGGCTCGTTCTGGAGCACAGATATGAACTCGTTTAATCATCACGCCTACGGCGCGGTCGCCGACTGGCTGTACGCCGCGGCAGGCGGCATCCGGCCGGGGAAGCCGGGGTATGAAACCGTGCTGTTCTCACCCATTCCAAACCGGCGACTGCAGCGATTTGAAGTAGTAGTAAATACGCCGCACGGAAAAGTGTGTTCATGCTGGAAATGGAACGGCCCCACAGTGACATATGTTCTTACTACGCCGGTCAGTGCCGAGATTCGGCTTGGTGGTGAACAGCACAATGTTGCAGCGGGAACATACACCTTTGTTCGGGGGGATACGACAAATCGCCGTATGAAGCAAAGGATTTTCTGAACGTTCGAAGATAATTCGCGGTTGCCCATAGCGCCCATCGGAGTTATTAGCAAATGTAGATATGAGAGCTGCACCTAAAAATATGATAGTTGGCTTGTGTCATTTTGAGCCATGCCATGTTATAATAAATACGGAGAAAGAGTAGCAATTGAACGAGCAAAAACTGTATCAATATCTGGGCGCAAATGTCTATCGGCTGAGGAAACAGCGTGGGTTGACACAGTCCGAACTTGCTGCATATATTGGCTGCAATCAGAAGTATATCTCACAAATTGAGACAGGCGCTGCAAAAGCAAGCGTTTCGATTTGTTATAAGATAGCAAATACTTTTTCGGTATCGGTCGATTCGCTCTTTACGGATCCGGAAAAATGCGTGAACGCTGGTGAGAATACTTCAGATAGAGAGTTCGCTGAGAGTATCACTCGAACGATTATTCAATACCTAGACACAAAGAAATAGCGGTGTTCCGGCGAACACCGCTATTTTTAACCCTCATATTTCTGTTTCCGCATCAGGCGCATAATGCCGAGCAGGAATTCCTGCTGTTCATCTGAAAATGTAGCAGCCAAATGGGATATCTCGTGTAAGCGGGCATTTTGCTCTTCAAACTCCGGATAGATGAGCCACTCGGTCGGCGCGCCCAGCGTCCGCAGCAGCTTTTCCATTGTATTGAGTGTCGGCCGCCGCTCACCCCGTTCCAATGCGGCGATATGCCTCGCGGTAAGCCCAACCTGATCCGCAAGCTGTTCGCGCGTCATATTCTTCCCCTCGCGCAATTCTTCCAGTTTTTCACCGAAACGCTCCTCTAATGGAGTATTATAAATCGACACCAGTAGTTCACCTCCGACACGAGTATTGTACAGAATACCCGCTGTTTCAGAAATGCTCTAATGGTGTCGAATTTTGTTCACTATCAGAGGACGAAATAAGGAAATACCTCCAGCGCCGCATATAAAAAAACGGCAGTGCTGGAGGGCGATCCGTGCGACTAAGGCGCTCCATTCCTGCCGGGATGGAGTGTTTTATGCAATTTTCCCCTAAAAAGAGGCGCGGGCTGCGCCTCAAACGGTGACCAGCAGCCCAGAACACCGGTAGATTCTACTCGTGCCGCAGGGCCGCCTTCAAACAAACGGCAGTTGTACGGCGTCGAGTGGAACTACTGGTGAATATTTTTGACGTCCGTCAGTGCGCATACGCTGCAAATTGCAGCCGCAGCGCACTGGCGGATTTTTATTACCCTATCGCTTCAAGACAAGTTTCCAGCGCGGTCATTCCTGCCTTAGTTTCAATATCCGGTCTTGTGCCTGCAATGGCGTTGCAGCTTCCGTCAGGATTTAAAGAAAAATATGGGTCGAAGTACACGAGCAGTCCGCTGTTAGGCAAGGCAAATGTATATGGCTGCCCCCCACGTCCGTTTCCGCCCGTTGTTTCGCCTACAAGCCTTGCAAAGCCCGTAGCCTTGCAAAAGGAAGCAAATGCATCAGAAGCGGAGTAATTGCTACTGTCAATCAACATCCATAATTGACCTTGAAAGCAAATGTTATCCTCGTGTTGCGTGCAAGTGTTTTCGTAACTGTAAAACTTCAGATGACCGAAATCTTCCATATTTAAATCCGGAAATGTCTTATTCCAAGTCTCGCTATCGATTTCTTGAAACTCGGACGGAAACGGCTGCTCTGCATCCCACATAAAACGGTTAAACTTGCCATCCTTAACACCGATCATACCATATTGTATCAAAGGCTCGCAACTTATGTGTGATATGATTCCATCCATCCACACGACGTCGTTCCCTCCACCGTTTCCCTGTATGTCTATGATTATATCATCCGCCTCGCTGTTTGCTTCAAAAAAATCCTGAATCATCTTGATCGCAATCGGCGTACATTCTGGAGACGACCAAAGGAAACCTGTAATTTTTATGTAAGGAATATCTTCTCCAACCGTAGCCTCTATAATCGTTTGTCTGACTTCTTCATACAATGATTGTTCTTGCGGGTATAGCTGTGTACTACCTTCGGTAGAGGCAGGTGTGTGGCTTGGTATTAAGTTTTTATAATAGTCATAAAAGGTTTTGACCTTTTGGCTTTCTATTATGGATAGTATCCTGGATAGCATATCGACTCCTTCTTTACTGTCGGGGTTCTGATTCTCTCCGCTCGATTCCACTGCCGATCGAAAAGAATCGACCATGCGTTGATACAAAAACGGTTGAATGACATATAGATGGCCTATGCTTTCAAACTGATTCAAGCAGTTATTGATTACATTTATATAATTATCCTGAAGTATGGAGGATCCCCTACACACACTTATCAGCTCAGTACGGTAAGTATCCCTTACCTCCCTCCAATCCAGCCCCAGTTCATTTTTTATCGTTTCAAAATATGGGTAATTATCCTCCAACATTTCCCATAAGGCATCATAGTCTTCAAGCGCTTGCTGTTTAGATAGAATTAACTGCTCTCCATCTGAACTAACTTTCAGTGCTGTTTCATATGGGAGTGGAAATTTGTCATAATCAGAAAACCTGTTTGTAGTAGTCTTATCAGGCGTTCCCGGAGAATGCTCTGGAATGCTATGATTGGCGATGAACCCATCGCAGGAGCATAAGAGGGTCATTAGCATTGATAAAACTAAGATAAATAACTTATATGGCTTCATGGCTTTATAGTTCCTTTCAAATTCCGGTCATCCTAAGTATAATACTGCGGACAGCAGTTATTTATTAACCATTAGAGACATCCGATGTGCGATTATCCGCCATAAGGCTCAGGAACCATTTTACCAACGCAGGATCTGGCTCCACACAAACTGCAATTAGCAGCACATAAAGTTTCACAGTTAGCCGCGCATAGCGTTTCACAGTTTTCTTTATCAATTAGCGCAAGGGCATTTGTACGTGAATTATAGAGTATGCGTTTACTTTCGTCGTCCTCATAGGGGAACTCAAAATTGTAGCTGGATTCTTTGTAATTTAGATCGTTCATTATAGCCTCTCCTTCCCATATCATAAATTCAAGCACCATTTCTTTTGCATAGTAATGTACTACTGTATGATTATAAATATAATAAAATGTGCTTATCGGCTTCAGGCAGCTGAACGAAAAATAGATGTAAAAGTCCGAAATATGGGATATTAAAAATGCTACAATGATCTCAGAAAACGCAGGAGGTCATTGGCATGGCACACGCAGAGAACATCACGTTTGAAGAATTTCGTACTCGTTTCAGCACGGAAGAGAGCTGCCGGGCGGAATTATTCCGGCTTCGGTTTCCAAACGGCTTCTTCTGTCCGAAATGCGGCTGTACGGAATATTACCCGGTTCGCGGGCGAAATGCGTTCCAGTGCCGCGCCTGCCGGCATCAAACGTCCGTCACGGCTGGGACGGTCATGCACCGCACACATCTGCCGTTGACGGTCTGGTTCTGGGCGATCTATCTGTGTGCCACAGACAAACGCGGCATTTCTGCCGTCCAGCTGAGCCGCACGCTGAACATCTGCTATGAGTCGGCGTGGTATCTTTTGCACAGAATTCGTCGCGCGATGGCTCAAAGAGACGAGAAATATGCTCTTTCCGGCATCGTTGAGATGGACGACGGCTATGTGGGCGGAGCAACGCACAATGGCAAACGTGGTCGCGGGACGGACAAGGCGAAGATCGTGGTGGCGCTGTCAAAAACGGAAAATGGCGCGGCTTTGTTCACGCGGATGCAGGTCGTGAAAGACGTCACGAGCAAAACACTTCAGCAAGTCATCGGCAAAACTGTTGCCACAGGTGCAAAAATCGAATGCGACGGCTACAGAAGCTATAGGAACCTGTCTGGCGTGGAACTGGACGCGAAAAAGTATGAACCTGGCGACCTGCATTGGCTTCACAAAGCCATCAGCAACCTGAAAGCGTTTCTGCTTGGCACGTATCACGGTCGCTGCACGCAGCTTCAGGCGTACCTGGACGAGTTCTGCTTCCGCTTCAATCGCCGAAAAACCGGCGATCAGATCTTCTTGCGCCTGACAAGAGCCGTCGCTGCATCTTGTGTCCAGCTGCATTAAGCCGATAAGCACATAACTTTAATTATCCAATCTCTACCTGTAATGCTGGAAATGACATTGTTAGACAAGGAGCAAATGGTATCACACAAGCGATCAACAACTTTTTCAAGGGTTGCGAATACTTCGTTACGGAAACCGCGCTTTCGGATCTCTTTCCAAATCTGTTCAATGGGATTCATCTCAGGCGTATATGGAGGGATGTGGAAACGGATAATGTTCTCCGGTAATTCCAATCCCCCGGATTTGTGCCATGCCGCACCGTCACAGCAGAGCAGTATTATGTCGTCAGAATATTGTTCAGATAATTTCTTCGAGACCCATTTCTTCAGAAAGATATTCATGCACACTGTATTGCAATCAGGCATGACAAGAAAGTATCCGTCACCGGTCAGCGGCTCTACCGCCCCATAGACATAGCGATACTCCCGGATGTGGTGACAGGGTACACTGGGACGTATCCCTTTCTGACACCAGCAGTACCTGGGCTTATTGATTCGGCCAAATCCAGCTTCATCCTGGAACATCAGACGAATTTTCTTCCCCCCTGTGGATAACTTTCAGTTCTTTTACGGCGTCGTTAATTTTTTGAGGCCGCGATTTCTTCTTCGCTGGCCTTTTTGGGGTGTCTGCTGCGAGGCATTACCTTACGCCATCCATGACGATGCAGAACAAGGTATATTTGACCGTTACTGACTGGATGGTCGACTGCACTTTGATATGCTCTCGCGATTTCTCTGATCTCTACCAGTTCTCCCTTTTCCGCACGTGCTTTGAAGGGAGCCAGAATACTGTCAGTGCGACAGTAATCCAAAGGAGATTAGTACCTGTGCCTGGTGGTGAGCATCGCTATTCCTGTCCTTCACCGTAAGGGCGGCTCCGGCATTCAAGATCCCGTCCACGCGATTGCAGCTCTTGAGTACGATGGAAAGTTCTACGAGACCGTCGATATTCCGGAAGTTCTTGAGAAGTACGGCCTACCATCTAAGATTACTGCTGACATGGCCGGTGAACATCTTGAGTATTTGAAATCTGATGGCGGTGCTGGCTACGAATTCACTGCCAGCCAAACCGATATTGAACTGTACCAGTATGCTCCCTCTGCTTGCGATGGCGTGTATGTCTTGAGAGGCGGTGACGCCTGGTATGTCGCACTGTTCTGCAACTTCTTTCAGTTCGACAGCAATACCAGTGTTGAACTTACGGAGCTGTACCGGGTGTATGGCATCGACAGTGCTGACGATATTCAGTCCATTACGGAAATGGGCAACAGCAACAACAGAGAGATCGGAAAGCCTGTTACAGACCGTCAGGAAATTGCGGAGTTTTATGATATGACTGTTGCCCTGTGGAGCTACGGTAACGATGATTTCCAGAAGCAGATGTTTGGCGGCTATCCTGATGAAGAGACGCAGATGCAGGCACACACCGCATTTGCCGATGACCGCAGAAACCTTCGCATTGAAACAACGGATGGCCTCCGCTTCTTTATCTCTTTCCATCCGAGTTTTGACTGGATTAATGGCGGCGGTACTATGTCCTACTTCAAGATCGACGAGCAGATGCACGCGTGGATCGATAGAAATCTGAACTAAGTAAAACAGCGCAGCTTCTGGTCGGGAGCTGCGCCGTTTTATGTAAATATGTCAAAAGTAATAATTAAAAGATGCACACCCCTTGGCTCAAAATGCACACCCCACAGACCTTTCGTTAAATGGTATAGAGGTGTAAAACGGAAAAGACTCCACGGTGACCATTTCAGAATCACCGCAGAGCCTGCTTTCGTTAAAAGGTATATTAAAACCCTTACAAATAGGGACTTTTGCAAAAAGAAACTGGACACCCGATTTGATACTCATCGTATCAAAACTGGTGTCCAGTTATGGTACGGGTAGTGGGACTCGAACCCACACGCCTCACGGCAGAGGAACCTAAATCCTCCGAGTCTACCATTTCCACCATACCCGCAGATATGAGCGGCAGGGAAATCTGTCGCTATTTTGTTGCCCTCTGTTTTTACACGGCGAGGAACCGAGGCGGAGCGTAACGCTTGATCCGCGTTTATAAAAACAGGCGTGCCTGCTTTTACCGAAGAATGTCCGCAGCAAGGATGGCGCAAAAACCTTTCACCAAGATGACATCACCTAAATCCTGCACGTCTGCCAATTCCGCCATACCCGCATATTCAGTTTCCCTCTATTTTTACTCGGGGAGGGGACCCGAGGCGGAGCGTAACGCTTGATCCGCGTTTATAAAAACAGGCGAGCCTGCTTTTACCGAAGAATGTCCGCGGCGAGGATGGCGCAAAAACCTTTCACCAAGGTGACATCACCGAATTCTTTTATGTATGCCCAGTAATCCTGCTTGTCACCACGATAGCGTGAGCCGTCCAAATAGGAAATATAATTCATCACAAAATGAATGTGCGGATGTGGAACATCTTCGTGAACTGCATATACGATCTGATATTTTCCGGCATAGAAAGCGCAGGCTTGTCGCGCAAAAGCTGCAATCTCTGGCAGCGTTAGCTCATTGGGATAAAGGCTGATTATCCAATGCCGCAAACGAATGCCATGATTCTGCCCAAAGCACCGTGCAAGCCTGTTTATTTCCAATGCTGCAGTTTCAAAGTTTACAGCGAGGCCACCGACAAGTCCGTGCTGAATTTTTTGAGGTTGACCGATGTATTGCAGAACAGTATCCCGCGTGGCTTCGTCTTGGTACTTTCCTGCTTCATGAATTACACGAAACACCGCCATGTTTCTTCCTCCCATCCTGAAAGCCTGGCTCTCTGCGCTTTTTCAAGGTCCATATTGCCGACCAGATAATTGTGCTGACATAAAGCTTTTGCGAGGCAAGCTGCTGACATCTTGGTATCTTTCGACGTAAAAAGTTCACTGCGTATATATTCACTCATTGTCTGCTGTTTCTGTCTTGAACAGATGGAGATCGCAGTATATTCTGCATCTGTTAATCTAATTGTAAGTTTATGGTTTCTCGTATGTATTCTTTTCTTCATATCCAAGGTTTTTCCTTTATTTTCTTTACTGATTCTTACTCCGCCATGGGGAAGCATCTGCTTCCCCTGGGGCCCCTACTGGAATGTTCGTTGAATCATAAAAAATTACTGCGATTTATACTGCTTTGCCTCTCTGCTTTCTCGCATCAAGCTGAATGATAAACGACAGCATAAGAAAATGGCAGTATGTCACTCAAGTGGCATACTGCCGTATGTACATTATACTTATTAAAGACAATGCCGTGCGGCTTTTTTGCCGTTTGGCATTTTACGTATCTTGCATTTCTTCCAGTTTGCGTTATAGTATAGGAAGGAAATGGCGGGTTTATATCGGCGTTAATGAGCCTGTCCGCGAAAAAACAGGAGGGCGAAAAGATGGAAAACTCAGAGAATGTAAATGTTGCAACGCTTTTGGAGTGTTTGTGCGATATAGTTATTGGGTCGTTGAATCATACATTAGATCGTGAGGGCCGCTACATAGTTGAGGTCGAGGCTGTAGACGACGAAGGAACCAGCAATTTCCAAAAGCACAATGTGCTTTTGGACGCGCATGATATAGCAGCAATAACGACGCTATTACAAGCCAGAGAGATTCAAGTATCGTTGGATGTCAACAAAAACAATCAATTTAACATCCGGGAATATTATCGCATGCGCCAAAGTTCATTTGGGTACGATAGCGTAGAGGCGGATATTCAACATTTCTACACAAAGGCAAGGGATTTGTCGTGGTATTTGGATGAAGAACGACAGCAGGCCAAAATCGAGATGCGGGCAACTGGTAATAACAATCCGAATAAAATTTCATTAAAAAAGGGGAAATCAATCAAGTCGTATTCTTTATCAGAGTTGTATTTTCTGGAATGTTGGGTTTGCGGAAACCTGACATTGCTTGATTATATGATTAAAAACAAGAATATTATGCAGGTCGCTGGCGATAAGAGATATGAGAAACTTTTGGCTGCATATCAGCGTTACGATCAAGCTATTGCCAGAGCGAAGGATGAACCACACGCAAGAGATTATGTTGCAGCATGCATCTGTTTTCAAAAGACAGAACATGCGAACCGGTTTATTCTGGCAGCACGGCTTGCTGAGTATATGATTTCGCATGGCATGGACGCAGAAACATTATTTTCTCAACGAAGCACTGCAATATTGGGGAGAAACATTCGGGTACGGATTATTGACTCGACCGGTCGAGAAATCTTTGTGGTCGACACTCTTTATAATAATACAATTTATACAGAAAATGATTTGCAATTTGCATTTGAGCGAACACCGACAGAAAGTGTCGGTGCAGAAGACAAAGCGTTAGCGTTCAGGGACCTTCAGTTTAGAGCAGGATTCTGTCTGGAACACTTTGATGAATCTAGAAATATAATAATTAACCAACCGTGGACAGATGATGATTTTGAGGCTGCTAAGATGTTTTATAAGGAAAAATACCCCATCTTAGAGTCTTATCGTCCAGTTTGCAGCGGCACACAAGAAGACTGCCTTTTGAAAATGAAATATGTGGTAGAAATATATAAACAGCTAGAAAAACCAATCGGGATGAACATGCAGCCACTTGATCAATATATTCCACTGCCGGAGCTGCGCGCTGCCTGGAAAAAACGTAAAAATAAATAGCTGTTTTGGACTCGGTAAATTTCAAATAAAACTATTTCACCATAAATGTTGCGATATGTGCTCCATTTTCTTGTGGAGCACATATTTTTTCACAATTTCACAAAAATATTTTCTTACATACAGACGGCCCCTTTTCGCCTATAATGGAGCCCATAAGAGATGCTGTCGGCCGGCCCGTGTCTTGATTATTTTACTGCTGTGGAGGGAGACTATGGAAGTTAGGCTCGTACACGATTATGAGGATACTCTTGACAACTTTTTCTGGTTTCATGAGGTAACTGGTTCTATCGCTAGTTGCTTGGGGTCTTGGATCAAGACTTGGACTCATTACAATGCTGTGTTCATTTGCGCGCAGCCTGGTCGGGGAAAGACCACATTCATCAAGGAAGAAATTATCCCGGCGGCGATTGAAAAAAGGAAGAACGTACTGCTGCTGAGTTCGCGGCTGGCGAACTCGGTGCAGCAGAAGCGTTTGATTGCGCAGAAGCTTGGCCTTCAGACCACGCTTGAAGGTTTGTCGGAAATTGGGCTTCAGCGGCATACCGATTTTAGATCTGTGAGAATCATGACGTATCAGAGCGTGCAGGGGTTTTTGAATGATCCGAATGCAAAAGAATGGATCAGAAACTGTGCATACCTGGTTTGCGATGAGTGTCATTTCTTTGCGGTCGATGCGCTCTTTAACTTCTTTGCGGGGTCCGTCCTTCGGAATCTGGTTTGTAAATTTTCGCATGCGGTTCGTATTTACATGACTGCTACGCCCTACGATGTCCAGAGGTGTATAGCTGCTGCGGAGCGGGACGAGTATTCTGCAATTCAGGATTTTGCTCGTAATGAACGCATTCCTACGTGCGACCGCTATATTGAATTTTACAATTTTCCGGTTGATTACTCTGCGTACTGTGTCGATTTTATCCACGAATATGAGGATGTTATCCCGAAAATCGAAGAAAATCCCGACGCGAAGTGGTTAATATTCTGCGAGAATAAACAGAAGGGGATGCTGCTGAAGAATCGTCTGTGTGAGACGTATAAAATTTGTGCAGCCTATCTTGATGCGGACAGCAAAGAGTCAGAGGAGTGGGAAAGACTCTGTCGGGAGGAGCGCTTTGACGAGCAGGTCATGCTTTGCACGACGGTTCTGGATTGCGGAGTCAATATCCACGATAAAAAACTCAGGCACATTGTCCTTGCAGCTGATAACCAGACTACATTCATCCAATGTATAGGCAGGAAACGGCTGGATTCCAACGAGACTCTGCAGGTTCATGTTTTGGAGATGAATTCAAAGACACTTGCGGGACGCAGAGCCAGTATTACCCGGAAGCTGAACTTGGCTCAGAGATTTGATGCAGGCAATCATTTAGACATCCTTGATATGATGGCAAATACATCCGATCCGGACTGCGGCGTGCTGTTTAGTTATAATTCCGACGCACACCGCCAGAAGGGAGGAGGGGTCTTCAAAAGCAAAGAGGCTGAGTATGTTTTGCGCCGCAGAAAGGACTTCTACGAACGCATGAGCTCATACCAAAACCTAATTAAACGCTTTAATAATCCAATCGCGTCCGGTAATGCTGAAAATGG